>OJSI01000009.1_pt1 | contig 255803 bp, 241 predicted proteins | sample 1599401 | NCBI WGS metagenome assembly OJSI01 (sample SAMN04168658, study PRJEB22393) | human gut metagenome | biome: human gut microbiome; feature: stool | host: Homo sapiens | collected 2014-03-24
ATCCTTTATTTATCGATAAGATCCGATGGTGGAAATTAGTTTTTCATTTAACCAATTTTTTTGGAAAACCTCAAAAAAAGCTTGATTTTACGGGCTTTTTCGGGCTTTCCAAATTTTCGATTTTTTCAAAAAATGGCTTACTACACCATTTTTACACCATTTTCGCGAAAACTACGAGCCATGCAGGGGGAATTTCAGGCTGCCCGATGGGAGTTTACTCACATGAGGGCAGACTTGAAATTACACCTATACGGCGACAGCCGCGACCGAATGGACGAAGTTCATGAGGTGGCATGGCGAGTAGTTCTGTAATCATTCTCAAGGAAATCTGAGGTAATTTACTACACCATCAAACGCAGAAAAATCCGATTTTTTTCATGTTTTCACCATCATGCCCCTAAAAACTCCAATGCCGGGACAGAAATTCCCATCACATAATCTGCACCAAATCCATCTTTGCGATTTCTCTTTCGATCCTGGATCGGTCTGTGATATGGTTATAAACTTCCATCGTGACACTGATATTCGCATGTCCCATCACGTACTGAACGACCTTCATATCCAGATCTGTCTCTGCCATCCGGGTACAGGCTGTATGTCTGAGAATGTGGGCGGAGATATGAGGCAGCTCTTCCGGCTTTCTCCTCTCCCGCTTTGCCCGCTCATTTTCTTCCTCGTTATACGCCTTCACAATATCCCGGAGAATAAAGTTCACGGTAGTGGGCATCATAGGACGCCCGCTCCTGCTCATGAATACGAAATTCGAAAGCCCTTCGATTTTCACATCCCTTGGAATTCCCATCTGAAAATTCAGCCGTCTCTGGGTCTCAAAGGCTTTTGCCACCATCTTGCTCATGGGAATCTCCCGAATCCCGGCTTCTGTCTTCGGCATGGTCACATGAAAATCACACCCGTCTCCATAGTTCTTATAGATCAGCTGATGATTCACGTATACAGTCCGGGTCTTCAGATCTACGTCCTTCCAGGTAAGACCGATCAGTTCTCCACAGCGGAGTCCCGTTCCGATCATCACCTGCAAAAGCGGCAGATAGATATGGAATACCTCGCTGTTCTTTACATAGTTCAGCAGATTTTTCTGTTGATCAAAGGACAGGGCGGTGCGTTTCTTTTCCGGTTCCCCATAGTCTCCCAGCGTTCTCCTGGCCGGATTCTTCCGGATGATATCGTCATCTACAGCCACCTCAAAGCTCGGTAAGATCATATTATGGAGAAACTTGATGGTACTGTGGGAATATTTCTGTTTGCTCAACCGGGAATAAAACAGGCGTACATGAGATGGTCTTACCTGTACCACTTTCATCTGTCCGAGTTCATTCCTCACAAGACTGTTCCACATCCTTCTGTAATTGGCCTGTGTACTCTCTGCCAGCTTTCTGGTATCCATGTGGATCTCAAACAAGTCGTTGAGAGTCATGTTCTTGCATTGGGTATCGGTCAGAATTCCTTCGCTCTGGTCTTTCTCAATCTCTTTTTCTTTTTTCCTGAGTTCAGCCAGATCCGGAGAATAAACGGCCAGGCGTCTGCCAGTCCGTTCATCTTTGTACCGGTACATATAGAGTCCATCCTTGCGCTGGGATTCCCCGGTCCTCAGATTTCTTCCTCTATTGTCTTTTCTTGCCACAAAACCATTCCTTTCTGGAACAGTTCAGCCATCTGGTGTCAGGAGACGGATTTATGCTTGCATAAAAATCCGGTGACTGACATCCAGATGTGGTGAGCGCCTATGAATGAGCAAAACAATGGCGGCAGCCATCATTAGCACGTAGTGCGGTTTTGCGAATGGCGCGTGCTGAACTGTTGCTTCTGTAATACTCACACCTCCCTGTTGTGGGGAATGGTCTTGTCCTGTCTATGAAAAGTATAGCACAAAACCCTCCCCACGCACATCCATGTTCCTCTATTCCGCTATTGCTTCCAGATATTTCTCCACCTTCTGTACGGAGTACAATACACGGCGGCCGATGGTGATCCGGGCTCCCGCATCTTCCGCAATCTTCCTTGCAGTCATCTGTCCGCAGGAAAGCATAGCGGCCAGACCTTCAATATCCACTGCCAAACGGCAGTTGCTCTCTCTTTCTTTTGTCTGTCTCATTTACCTCATCTCCTCCTTTACTCTTTTCTGCATCCGTCCCAGCTTTTCCTGAGCCGTACGTTTCCGGAAACTCTCCCCTTTAAACTGAACCGGCACGCACATCTCCAGCAGCCGGTCATAAATCCTGGCATGCGCTGTATCCTGCGGATTCTTTAACTCCTGCAGTGTCAGATTGGTCGTCGCGATCAGGGGCTTCCCGCTCCGATATCTGCCGTCAATCACCGCATAGATCTGTTCCAGTCCGTACTCTGTCCCCCGCTCCATTCCAAAATCATCCAGAATCAGCAGCGGAACTCTGCACAGATTTTTTATGTATGTGTTCTTCTCTGAAAAATTAGCAGACAGATCATTCAGCACTTCTGCAAAATTGTTCATACGTACTTCTATCTCCTGTTCCAACAGTGCATTGGCAATACAGCCCGCCAGAAAACTTTTCCCGGTTCCCACTGCTCCCCAGAAGAGATAGCCTGTATTCTCCGCCTTCATTGTTTCCCAGTCTTTCACATACAGCTTTGCAAGCACGGTATTTTCGGAAAGCCCTTTATCATTCTCAAATGTCCATTCCTGCATGGATTTATTCGAAAAACAATGTTCCTTCAATTCTCTGACTACAGCTCCATGACGCTGTTGTTCCCGGTACTGTTCCTCCTCTTTTCTCTTTTTCCTCCGGCACTCACATTCACGCGGATGTTTTTTTATTCCCAAAACTCCAACTTTCTCCTGATCGAAATAAGCCTCCTTCGGTTCATGGCATTGTCCACAATGCAGGAGGCCGTCTTCTCCGATGTAATCCTCCCTGGTTGTTTCTCCCGGCTGCATCATGTTCTTTACTGTTTCTTCTACCATCTTGTTCATAGACTTTCCTCCTCACTGCAGGTATAATCCGGAATGTTTTTTACCGGGGCTGACCGTTCTGCCCATCTTCTCAAGGTAACAGCATGATCAGCATATTGCTTTCCACTGGAACGCATATAACTGGACAGTTCCTCGATCAGCCTGTCTACTTCCCGGATCTCCTGTTTCAATTCTCCATATTCTGTTTCAGAGAGAAGCACATTGTGATATTTTCCATAGGCAGAGCGCGCTTCTCTCTCTTTATTTGTTTGACTATATATCAAGTAACTATTATTTAAGTAATTAGGGGATACTTTTCTATCCCTCACAGGGACAGGTTTCTTTCCCTCATAAGTATCATTTTCTTTCCCTTTGGGGGACACTTTTCTTTCCTTCACATGGAAACTTTTCTTTCCCTCTGCCGGGATTCTGACATACAGCAGATTCGGTTTTGAAAATCCCTGTTTTTTTCTTACCAGAAGTCCGGATTCTTCCAGTTCATTCAATGCCTTTTTTACAGTCATATGACTCTTTCCAAGATCGTCAGCCAGATAAGCAATGGGATAAACCACAAAAATGTGGCCTTCCTCATCCTTCCACCCTGTCTTCCTGGAAAGACTCGCCCGATCCAGCAACAGAGCATACAGGACCTTGGCTGTCTGAGTCAGATCCATCCCCAGCAAAAACCGTGGGTAAGGAAGATACACCGGAATCTGGGTCTGATCCGTCATGTATACCATCTGATCTTTATTCTTCACATCCATCCTTTTGTTTCTGTCTGATCTTCCGCCGACGGCTACGCTTGGATTCATAACAGGGGCAACAGACAATCACAGTCCGGAAACTCTGCTTGCAGGCTCCGACGCATTTCCTGCAGGTGTCATTGTGGGTGATGCGCCCTCTTTCATTGAGAAAAAAGGCCCATTCCTGTTTTCTTTTCTTACTCATTCTCGGCACAGACATTCCTCCTTCCTGCCATCCTGCCGGTGTCCGGCACAGGACAGCGAAATATGGTCGCGTTTCGGTATCATTTTTTGAATTTTGGACCCTTTACGACAGGCTTTTTTGATCCCAAATATATTTGCCTGGGGTTTATCCTGTCGGACAGCAAAAAACGCTGTTTGGTCGTGTTTCGGTATCATTTTGGAACAATTCACTTGGACTACTTTAACTGCGACGATAATCCCGTTCAAAATCGCCTGCCATCTTCAACACTTCTTCCCTAAGTGCAAACAATTCCGCAATGCAATGACGGATTTCATCTTCCATAGCCAGCGAACGTTCCCCGCCTGAAAACGGGATGTTCGCAATCCGCTTCGCTCCTTGCTCATAACCTCATAGCTGTTAACACAGCTTTTCCGTGTACGCTTATGCGTCCACGGAAACAAGGAAGTCAACTTTACCAAATTTAAACAGCTTTACACTACGAGACTTCCTTGATGGGGTTAAAATACCGTGCGATCTGATTCAGGTTCACACCGATCTTTCCATATGCCCCTACCAGACTTCGCAGTTCTTCCATATCGGCGACCACTTCTACCCGATGCACGATTTCCTTTTCCACCAGAAGTTTCCGCAGGCATTCGGATCTAGACACCCCAAGGGTTTCTGCCTTCCTGTCCAGAAGTTCCAGTTCAATATCGGAAAGCCGGACTCCGACAAAATGCGGGTGATTTAATTCCCGTTCCTTTCTCTTTTTTCTCATGATTCCTCCTTTCTCTTTTCTGTTACTTCAGTAACATCACAAATGGGAGAACCGGCAGCCCTGCCGGAATTCTCCTTTTGTGCTGCGTCCCACTTTCCAGTGGACGCCAATCTCTGCCAGATTGGCAGATCATCGAGGGTATGGGGAATCGAAATCCCAGGCAAGAGCCCTACACAGGAAAACACAATAGTGTATTACTGGGTGGATCTTGCCCTGGGAAAATCCCCATCAAGAGCTCAACCTGTAAGTTAGGGGGCTGCCAGAAATGGCATTACCGCTTAACACGGGTGGATCTTGCCCTATAATATCTACCCCCTCACTTAACGTAACCGGGAGCGGCTATTATACAATGGCAAAAAGAAATTATTTCATTCTTATCAACCAGATCCGCTCTTATCTTTTTTATTCTTTAAAGATCCCCTCACTTAACCCAATCGTCAGAGGGAGAAATACAAGGAGATTCGAAAAATCTTTTAATTTTCTGCTTCAAAAAAGATTTCCCCTCACTTATAGAAAGGAAATCCGAGGATTATACAGTGTTTGGAGACAAAGTTTTTAAAGATATGCATAAAAAACGCACCCAGTTTCAAACTGAATGCGTATCGGTCATATTCGACTTATGATTGAAAATGCATTTTATTATATTGCATCTTTGCCATATTTTTCTCGGACCCTTCGACATAGATCTTCCCAGCCAGCATCTAATTCTTCCGGGGAAGATTCTGGTATATCTATATCTGCATATTTCTCGTTTACTTCATCTTCTATTTTCTGGGCATAAACAGATAGAAAGTCCGGATACTCAAGTAACATCCTATAAAACAAATCATCCGCAGCCGTTCCCAGTTCCATGCAACGATCCAGGATAGAATCATAAATCTCTTGTGTCATGGGAATTTGACACTCTATCGCTGCTAATTGTTCATCTGTGAATTCAAATATCTCAATTAGGAAATTGTAAAGTTCCTTATTTATTTTTATTTCTTTATACATAATAGGAACCTCTCTGGATCTATTCGGACCAAGAATTAAATTTTGAAATTGTATTATTATTTGTATTAATTGATACCACCTCCATCATTTGAAAACATCTGAGCAAATGAGAAAATAAATTTAAAGATACCGATGATTACCTACTTACATTGGAAATGTAAATACGACTTGCCCATTATCTGAATAGGAGCGTTGAATAGATTTTTAGATTGGAGAATGACACTTCTTGTCAAGAGAAATCCGAGGAATAAATCTCCATTTTCAATTAGTAATAAGGCACATCAGAAACACGAATTACCGTACAAGCAAAAAAGAAATTTGATAATAAATAGAATAGAGGTGCCCAAATCCAGGCACCTCTATTCCATCTTGTTATTTCTACAAAAATGCTTTTAGTTTTCTCATCTCGTCTTCTGTAAGAGTAACACCCTTGCCCATTTTTTCATGTTCTGGCGCCCAATCTCTGATATCATATTTAGTTTCTCCACCATTCCATGAGATTTTATTCAACTCTTTTGTCCAACCTTTATTACTCTCAGAAAGAATTCCTATATGTTCTGTTATTTCATATTTAAATTCTGCCAATTTATATTTCCTCCTTGTTAGAATCGACAACACCAAATTTATTTACAAAGTCCTCATAACTGTTTATCCAATCGAACTTTGTATCATTTGATACTGCTTGAAAATGAAGTTCTCCACAATGAATCTTGTTCTTTTCTACATCAGAAAGATCTGCCCATGTCTTACCCGCTTTTGTTTCAACGATAAAGTAAATTCCAATAGAAGGATCTTTCAGAGCATCTTTCCGGCAGACTACCGCCCAATCAGGACTATAATTACCATATGGTGTATCAATCACAAATCCACCTTTTTTTAGCTTTGTAAAAAGCAACACATTTTCGTTATTCTCCAGTTTATGAGCAAACTTAGACTCACCTTCACTGTCTAACTTATAGTATTCATTCATAGCAGAGCTTCTATCAGATTTTGCTTTAAAAACTCTCCACTCCTGTTCAAAATCTGCTTCTGTAATTGTATCCAATTCAAAGATATTTCGCTCGTCTAACTCATATCCATTTATCACTTCGTAAGATGTAATATTGGCAGCTTTCGTATCATTCAGAAGCCCCTTAATCAGCTGAGTAACATCATCCAAAATATCCTGATTGTTGAGCAATTCACGTTTCACAACTCCATGCAAAATTTTAAAAATAGCAAGTCTCGGCAGCATTGTGTGGTACATTATGAAATTTGCAATTTCAAAATCCGATTTTGGTTCAGAACTGATTTCCACTTCCAATTCTTTATCACCATAAGTAGCCTCTTCCATCACAAACATCTGCGATGAATTGAATTTAGCTCTACCCATTTCGACTTTATACTCATTCTTTGCTTTCTTAAATAGCAATGACTGATTAATCTGAAAAATGCAATCATCTATAAATTTATCCTTATCAATCTTAAATCTATAAATAGAACGTTGCAAAAGGCTCTTGCGAAGTCCTAGATAAATCTTTTGAAACTCCCCTTGTGTGACATAGGCTCTGACTCCATTTTCATACGGTTCGTTATCACCATTGGTTATCTCAATCTTTCTGGTGCCTTTTTGCACCATCAATACCTTAAAAGATTGTTTAATCACTTGAGAATGCTCATTTAAAGTATCATCCACAAATACCATACTATCTAAAGTCTTAGTTACTTGCTGTAAAGAACCTTTCAAGACATTATCTGCATTCATTACTCCAGTAGACACTAATTCTTCTTTAAACGTATCCACCAGCTTCGCGCTTATTTTCTCTTTTGGTATTCCTGCCGATTTCAATGTTTCAATTAAAATATCTGCAGTAACCTCATCTTTGACATAATGCATATTATCATTGAAGTCTTTTTGAAGTGCAGACGCAAAATGATCATAGTAATCATTAGCTATTACTGTTAACTCATTTATTCTACGGTCGATACAGCGATTACCAGTATTATCAACTGGTAATCTTAAACCTCGACCAATTTCCTGTTTCTTAGCAATATCAGATCCTCCTGCTTTCAATGTACAAAGAGTAAATACATTAGGATTATCCCATCCCTCTCTAAGAGCAGAGTGAGAAAAGATAAATGCAAGTGGCTCATCAAATGAAATCAGCTCATCTTTCTTCTCCAGAATAAGACTGATTCCTCTATCGATATCCTCCTGTGACTTTGCTTTCAATTTCACGTCGCTATCATCTAAGGAAGAATCCCATCCTTCAACATCTACCACATTATTCTTCTTATCTCTAGCAAAATATCCCTCTCTAACAGCTTGTACATTCATATAATCCGGGAAATATTCTTTATTTGTTTCTAACAAATGTGTATGAGTAGTCACATACTTTTTGTACTCTTCATCAAAAATACGCAAATACTCACCTCTACCATCTGAAACAGAATCATCACGCACTTTATCTACAGCATCTATAAAAAACAATGTAAGAGCTTTGATTTTTCTACCTGATTGAATAATATTAAACTGTTTTGTAAAATGGTTCTGTATAGCCAATCTAATTTGAATTCGAACTGCCTCGTTCTTTTCCATCTCATGATTACTGTGTCCCAATTCCAAGCCCAAAAAACCTTCTTTTGTTGCAACTAACAATGGTTTTAACTTATGTGGTTCTTCTGCAATACGATAGTCTTTATATTGAGATAATCCACCAGACAACTCTTCAAGAGATGCCCCACTACCCACATTGAATGACTTAAATCTAATTGTTCCACCTTGATCTTGCGAAAAGATTTCAATTTTTGCTTTTAAATCAGAAGTAAATGCAAGGTATCTGACATATGGATAATCTTTGGGAATAACACCATATACCGTCTTAACTACAATCTTTTTAACCAAATCTTTCTGATAAGCTGCATAAGAATCCAACTTATAAATTTGATTGTATAATCTTTTGTGTGTGGCAGAATAACGCAAAGTAAAAAGTGGATTCAGTTCTTCAATGGCAACTAATGATTTTGATTTTTTATTTTTTGTCCCTTCTATTTTCTGTGGTTCATCTATAATCACAATTGGCTTAATATATTTAATATCCTCCCAAAGATTCTGACCGTATTCATCTTCCTGCCGGATTTTGTTTGTTGTCTTATTGAATGCTTGTATATTTAAGACACAAATACTCAAATCATTGCTTTCCACCAATTTTGAACTAATCTGTTGTGGATTATTACTATTATAAATAAAGCTATGCTTACTAATATCAATATTATAAAGTCTCTTGAAATGCTCAACTAATTGTTCCATCGATTTCTCTACTCCCTTGCGAATTGCAATCGATGGAACTACTATCATAAACTTACGAAATCCATACTCCTGATACAGCTCAAGAATTGTACGAAGATAAACATATGTTTTTCCCGTGCCTGTTTCCATTTCAATGGTAAAATTATTACCATCAGCGAGAGCGTTATCGGCAAATAAATCATTCGACAACTGTACTTCTCGAAGATTTTCCAATAGCCTGCTACCTACTACAATATCATTATTTCTAACAGGATTTCCTTGTGTCACATCATGTATCCTATTATATTGATAAACTCCATCTATATGTCTTGATAAACCTCTGAACAATTTCACAGTAGAATGAATTGCTTGCATCTGATAATCAAGGTCATCTTCAAATTGGAATGTAATACGCTTAGCCATAATTCCATTCCTCCCTTAAATAAATTCTACTGTATATGTCGGTTTATTTGTTCTTGAATTTTTTTCAATCAGAGCTTTCAACCTTCGGAATGTCTCATCTTTTAATGCAATATTATCTTTGAATGCTGAATCTCTAAAAATATATTTAATAGGCAATGGATCAAGTTCTGCAAGTTTAGAAATCAACTCTTCCGTAATCTTTGTTTCCAAACATATCAAATAACTGCTTGCATAGAGATATGTTCGACTGCCAATATCAGATATCTGCTCTATTGTTTCCGAAAGAGCAACATCACGTTGGCGAAGCATTAACTCATACACAATATCTATATCATTTACATCTGGCATAAAATCACATAGATCAGGTGTGTACTCAAGCTGATTAACATTTATCTGTCCTAAATCAATAAGAGAATTCCATTTAATATTTGTATCCGCCACCCGGAATACTTTTACACCCAAATCACAATTATTTTTAACACCTGAACTTTCCATATTTTTAATTCTTGTAAGAGCTACATCCCAAACAGATCTAAATCCTTCTTTGAATGCTTCTGATTCTTCATTATATTTTTCTTCGCATTGAACAAGAATATATTTTCTATTTCCGCCATCTTCAGAATTTATCTCATTAACTGCTTGTGCTGTGGTTGCCGATCCTGAAAAGAAATCCATTATTGTACTATCTGAATCACTAAATGTCTGAATAAAATATTTCAATATCTGAACCGGTTTAACTGTATCAAATCCATGTTTATTTCCCACCAATTGTTTCAGATCATTTTTTCCATTTTCTGCTGTCCCACTAATATCTGAATCCATAAAAGTATAAATAGGATACAATGGACTTGCTTCCTCATGCTCATACTTTTTCTCTAATGGTATCCCATCTTCATTAAAAAGCATATGGTTTGTTTCAAATAACTTATCAATAGTTTCTTTCCCTGCTTTCCATCGAAAATCATCGTCCGGAATAAAGCCATGGGATTCAAACCGCATTGTTTCTCTGCGAAATGTACCTCTATTTGATGTTAATATTGTAGTTGTCCTATAATTACCTAATTCATCACTATGTGGGTAAGTTCTTTCTTTAGCAGAAATTACATTGTAAATCATTTCTTCTGGATTTCCTTTTGTATATGCTAAAACGTATTCGCCTACCTTTTGAGGTCTAAACTTAGAATTCCCAGCATTAGTAGGTTTTGAACGAGATTTCCACAAAAATATACACACTTGACATTTTTCGCCAAAAACTTCATTCATAATAGCTAATGCATTGGATAATTCTCGATCACCAATTGACACTAAAATAATGCCATCATCAGTGAGAAAATCTCTCGCCAATTTAACTCTAGCATAAAAATTACTCATCCATCTAGAGTGGAATCTATTACCTACATCACTATTAACAGTATATCGCATCTGAAACTCATCAATGTTTCCACTCAAACAATCGGCTTCTTCTTGCGAAATCGAATAATTATCATCATATACAAAATCTTCTCCCGTATTATATGGTGGATCAATATAAATCATTTTGATAGCACCATAGTAATTCTGACGAAGCAGTTTTAGAACCTCCAAATTTTCCCCTTCAATGTAAAGATTCTCTGTAGTATCTGCATATTTACTATCTTCAGGAACAAATTTCAATGTTTTTCCAATAATATCTTCTTGAACAATCTTTTTTGCATTCTTTTTTCCAGCCCAAGTAAGTTCATATTTTTCACTAGAAACTTCTTTAAATTGTCCCAACTCTTCTTTTAAAGCTTCAAAATCAACCTCTCCATCTTTTACTATAGATGGAAATAGCTGCGCTAATTTTTTTACATTATCTCCTACAATATCGTTAATCCGCTGTGGCACTTTATTATCCATAGCTTACGTCCTCCTATGCGCTTTCGCTCTCAAGTACTTGTATTTTAGTCTTAATTTCTTTATTAAATTTAATTCTCTCGACATTGGTAACTGCCGTCTTCAATTTGCCCCTAGAAATTACCAATTCTACATATTTCTGGCATATACGGGCGGACCTATCAGAGTCATACCAACTATTTCCATCAAGTAATTTATCCGTATGAATATATGCACTCTCATTAACAATCATATATGCCTTGTAAAACCACTCCTTATAGAGCTGTACTTTATCGTTCTTGTTCTTCAGATTTTCATAATTCATATATGCCAGAAACCTATCCCGGTTACTATCCGGAATCCCAATCATATATCTATCTGTTAGAAGAGTCTGTTCTATAACTATCTGTCCATCATCTATCTGGCTAAGTCTCTTGACAGCCAATGAATAAACCTCATTATTTATATCATGCATATAAATCACGCATAAAGGTTTGATAAGATTCTGATATGTAGATGCAATAAAATTTGCCTCTTTTATATTCGCCACTTCCATATCATAAAATTGTATAACCTGACAGCGATACTCCTCATTATCAACCGATGGAATCTCTTCACCAGAAATTTGATATTCCAATCTCACACTTTTAACAGAATCTTTTATTCTTTTCTTGTCATTAGTCTTTAAATCCTTTGGAATAAAATCCTTTAAACTCACATCAACATCCACCCTGTACCTATCTGGTATGTCAAACATACAGTACCCCCTCAACTAAATTTTCTACTCTACTACCAAGAACGAAATCAGTTCAAAGTCGTCCGTGGTTTCATCGGCAAAAGCATTATTAAATCCACCAAAGTCAAACATCAGCTGAGTAGCTTTTGATTTTTCTTCTCCCTTAATAGACTTAATTGCGTTATTGAGCAAATCTGAATAAAATTGCATATTTTTAACGTTATTTGTACGTACAAAGAACTTCTGAAATAGTTCCATAACCGGTTTATTCTTTCCATAACAAAGCTTACGAAATTTTTTGACTACCTCTCTTGCCTGTCCGTTTCCAAAGAATACCTCACCATTATTTTTTATATATATAAGATAATATGGATACAAAGAACTGTCTGATTTAGGCTTGTTTGCATCGTTACGATGCTTAAAACAAAAAAGTACCCCCTCATTATCTCCATCTGTCACAGAATACACTCCTTTAGGAACTTTCTTAATCTCTGGAACATTTTGAATGTATTCCGATAGCTCATTCATATACTCATTCATATTCAAATCAGTAAGAGAAATATTATCGTTTGAATCCTCTATGTCAATGACTTCATCCCTTAATCTTTCAAGCTGTCTTTTTCTGAAATTGAAATCATTCATTTCTGGTGTTAGAACATCTTCATCACCAGTAGACACCAAATTTAATGTAGTCATCTTACCTTTTACTCGTGCTTCAAGGCCAAGATATTCATTCAACTCCATATTAGGGAAGAAATTAATCATCTGAATATTGGTATTTTTACTTCCTATACGATCAATACGACCAAATCTTTGGATCAATGATACTGGATTCCATTGAATATCAAAATTAACAACGGTATCGCAATCCTGCAAGTTCTGACCCTCGGAAATACAGTCTGTACCAATCAACAGATCTATATGCTCATCTGTCGGAATCTCTTTCTTCATTTTTGATATTGGTGAAAACGCACACAAGACTGAATTAAAATCATTCTCTACATTTTTATTATTTGTAACGACTCTCTTACCAGTAACACAAGCCGAATATACTCCTAAAGTTTTCATATGCTCTGAAAGCTTACTGTATAAATAATCTGCGGTATCGGCAAATGCAGTAAATATAATAACTTTACGGTTATCTTTATTGTACGGAGTTTCCCTGACTTTTCTTTCTAATATTACCATAAGATCTTGCAGTTTCTGATCTCTCTCCTCATCAAGAATACACTTGGCATTTTTATGGATTTCGGCAATGATATATTTATCACTGGCCAAATCTTCCAAATAGTCCTCCACCCTTAAGTGTTTGACATCTATCTCATATTTCCCCTCGATATAAATATCATCTGCATCGTTATCGTCATAATCTGTATCTTCTTCAGATACATTTCCTTTACCTTTCAGCAATAACTGTTCTGTACGTTCAATTTTCTCTAATAATCTACGGAGTGTTTCTTCAAAGGAATATACAGAACTTTCCAATCGTTTAAAAAGATTGAATCTATGGAGAATAATCATACCGTTAGCCTGTGTATCAAAATTCATATCTCCACCATGCTTCCCTTTAAGTGAATATTTTTCAATATAAATCTTCTTATATTGATCCTTAATATATTTTGTAGGTGTATAAACACTTAAAATTAAAGCTTCAAGAAGTTCGTTAGTCTCCTTAAAATTCAAAAGTTCTCCCTTTGTATCAATATCACTATTATATGTATCTGGTTTGTTTTTCTCTGGGAACTTTCCCACTCCCTTCTCACCATAATAACTGGTAATATGTTTTCTACTTCGTGATATTGTCATAAGTTCCAATAACTTATAAAAATCTGATGGCAAGCTATCCAGCAACTCTTCCTTCTGATGATAAGGAATTTTCTCCCACGCATTAATACTCGCAGAGGTCCTACGCAAAAGATTTTCAACACTCGTGATCCCCTGTTCTTCAAATGCAGCATCTGTGTCTCTCGTAATAATACTTATTTGATTCTTCAAATCTACCAAACTATTATTTACAGGAGTTGCAGATAACATCAGAACTTTGGTATTGTTGTTTCCGTGTTTAATTACATCCTGCATCAGCCTCGCATAACGTGTCATAATAAGCTGATCATTGTCATCGTACCTATCATTACGATTACGGAAATTATGCGACTCATCAATAACAACAAGGTCATATACTCCCCAATCAAACTTTTTAAGATCTTGTCCTGACCGTGACATTCCGCTATATCTGGATAAATCAGTATGAAACATAATTCTGTAATTAAAGGTCTCATGCAAGAATGAATCCTTATAATCTCCCCTAAAAGAATTCCAGTTATCATACAGCTTTGCAGGTGTCAATACAAGCACTCTGTTCATTCCAATTTCAAAATACTTTATAATTGCCAAAGCCTCAAATGTTTTTCCTAGTCCCACCGAGTCTGCAATAATACATCCACCATACATGTTAAGTTTGCGAATTGCAGATACTACACAGTCCTTCTGGAAATCATATAATGTATTCCAAATCTCCGTCTTTTTAAACCTGACACTATCTTTTTCAAAACGCTCAACTCCAGCATCTAATTGATCTCCAAACAACTCATTCAATGTAAAGTAATATAAGAACTCTGGTGCATGCTCCTTATATACATATTTCAGACTTGCAAGTAACTCATTTTTATAATCTACAGATACTTGCTCATTGAACCAAATTTTCTTAAAAGTTTCTAATGCTCCTAATATTTGTTCTTTATCAGCACTGCCATTTAAAACCGTGTCAAAGTTAATATTACTAAAAATATCTCTTCTGGTCTTCTTTGACACTTCGAGTGATGAACTGCCTTGAATCATAAAGTCATCATCTATTATCAAGACATTTCCACCAATACGAATCCCTGTATTAACCCTACGAATATTAACATGCTTTTCAATAAAATCATGCATACTTCTTGCTTTTGAAAAATGTTGCAATTTATTTTTCTCTGTAATATCGTATGCACTAAACAACACATCTGTTGGATTAATCTCAAACTCATGTGCTATTTCTGATTGATGTGGCAAAAATTTCACATCACGAATCACAAAATTAATCTCTTTTACATTCTGTAAATTTTTCTCAAGCAAAGAAAAAACTGATATTGTCAGCTTGTCGTTTACAATATTAACTACTGCGTCTCGTTTATTCTGAAGAATTTCATTTATCTTCTGTATCATTTGTTCATTTGAATTTATGGCATTCATCTGTTTTGTCTAACTTCCTTTGTTACTATTAATCTACCCGGACTTTTCCTAATAATGAATATATCATAAAATTAAAAATCTATTTTTGAAAAATAAATTTTTATACTCCAACCTTTTATCTGAAAAAATAGAAAGGCTAAACTTTACCCTTACACATAGTTTAGTTACAATATCATATAATTATCTATTTATCTGAATCGCCAAATGAACTGATTATCATCCATGATGATACCCTTTTTCTATGAACATCGCAACAAACAGGAACACACACTCCGTCAGGGCAATCTTAAAAATTATAATATTCTACTCCGGTTTTTCTCTGTGGAAACAATAAGTCTGTTACTGTGAGATGCAATCAACCGATTAAATTCCTTCACTAAATCTGCTTTCGCCATTCGATAACCCACTACATTAACAGGGGCACTTCCTTTCCCAATTAACAACATATATTTGGAACTAATCGGGAAATAATAACCATTCATATTTGTAGTTTCAACATGAGATAAATGCTGGAAAGCTGGATTGTCAGATGTAATAAACGTTCCTGCTTCTGGATATGCTTCAAAAAGAATTATCTGGCAATTCTCCACAGCCTTTGCCAACCCTGTATGATAAAATCCACCATTTTCTTTATAAAACATTCTATACAGTTCGGTAAACCATAAAGCATCCATCATCTCGTCTGTTTCCTTTAAGTTCCCAAAACTTTGCTTTAAAATATCTCCTATCCATGAATACACACCCATAGCATCGAACTGTGGGCTGCGGCAAAGCATCATAAAAAAGAATTCCATCATATCTTTAGCTGCTTTTTGACTAATTGTTCTATCTCCGGTTAATGGATCAGGAATTGAATACTTCATTTCCTCAATAAATGTTTTAAGAATAGCCTCCCATCTCGATTCATAAAAACTACTAAAGGAATCTTCTAATATATAACAACGGATATCATAAAAACGGTTTAGCAAGGCTCTCTTTCTTGCGGTTGTACCGTCATCGTAATAAAAATCCCAATTATCTATGTCAAAGAGATGCTTTCGTACGCTTTTCTTAGTTTTGATGATACTGTAATTCAGCCTACCATAAACGGGTTGAGGCCTGTTCGTTCTCATGCATTGGTAAATCTCGTCAACAAAGAAATTGTATACCAGCGGACATTTTTTTGCTAAGCACAACTGTCCGAATCTAATCGTATATAGATGTGGTTCCCATAAAATTGCTTCACGTGTGCTTCCTTCCCCAATAGTTGCTCCGTCTTTAAAATAATATACACCATCAAATTTCTTTTGTGGCTCCTTTGTCGTTTGGACTTTTGTTTCCCAGCCCTTCAAGTATACTCTCGGCACAAAATGTTGATTCTTTGTGGCCATTATCTATCTCCCTTCGTTCGAATCCGTACCAGTTTCTCTATAACTTACTATTACTTAATCTAAGAATTACAACAATCACATTAAACTTCAAAAACCTAATTGTTCACCTATATTCTATTTATAAGTATTGTTCCTGTTCTTCTACTATCAATCAGTTCAACATCATTAACATCTACCAATGATTTTTCATCATCTGTCAATTTTTCTGATATAATTATTACCTTGTCCACATATTTTTTAATTTGACTAATGTGTAGTACTACCTTGGCAATTTTATCCCCCATTTTCAAATGAAATAAAATATATAGATTAGGGACTATTTTTTTTATTTTTATTGGTCGAATACTCTGCGTCTCTATCCCATCATCAAAATCAATTTTAACACTCGGAATTATTTTTTTTAAAAATAGTATTATCTTTTCATCTTCATCATACACTTTATAACTTGGGGGCACACTTGCTTCATAATGGCAGATTTTTTCTTTTAATTGATACCTCTCAAGCAAATCCGTAGGAACTGTTCCTTTCAAAATCATAATTTGCTCATGTATATAATTCATACACGTAAGTATATCCGGTCTATCCTTCCAATTATCTTTGGTCGCCTCTTGAAATAACATATGTAAAGGTTCTAATGTGACTGCTTCAAACTCATCATTTAATAAATATATTTGTTGGGAACTTCTATCATATGGACCTCTAAAACCAACTTTGTCCCGTTTCAAATACATCCATAATACTTTAGCAAAAAGATACACATCTGATTTTGTATAATCACAATCTCTAACGGCTTCTTGTATATCCAATTCGGGTGGCATAATTTTAATTGGTCCTAAACGCTCTTTCGTATGCGTCAACGACTCTTCGCCATCAATCCATACAATTCCATAATCAGATAAAAAAATATGATTATTTATTATAAGTATATTATCTGGCTTAATATCTCTATGTGCCATATGCAGGGCATGAATCTCATTTATTATACGCCCTAATTCAAGCATATCTTCAAGCTTTTGAACAATACTTTTCTGTATAGTTACATTGAATTTATTCGCTCTCGGCATCATAAACCATGCCGGCATTTTTTCCACAGATTCTTCAGGACAACAATAATCATATATCGGAAGAATTCCTTTGATAGATTTTCCAAGACATTCCTGAACCTTTACTTCTCTACAAAATCGTTTGTATCTTCTTTCTTTTAATTCTTTACTCAATTTGGAATCAACAGAAAAATACTTTATAACCTTTTCCGGAAAGTGAGAATCTGGTACTAATACAACCTTTCCATTTCCTCCATGGCCTATTTCTTCTGCAGCTTCTAAATCACAAGGTGCCATTTTATACTCCAACATATTCTTCGCTCTCTCTTTCTGAATCTGCCTCATACAAATAGCGCTCGCACAGCTGGTCAAAAATTTTAGCTGTCTTAGGTGATTTTGTTCTTATAGCCTCCGCATTATCTTTATACTGTTTTGCCATTGCGCGTTCTTCATCTCCACCCGTAGGGCTAAAAACCCCTCTGGAATTATAAACAGATACCACATACTCATTCTCTAAATGTTGATCTCCAAACATTTCTATTGCCTCTCGTATTGCTTCAGCAGGATAGTATCCATCTTGCCCTACTGGAGATGCTGACAATATTTTTCCAAGAACCATTCCAAATAATCTATTCTGATTATTTCTATCCAAACCTTCTTTAAGATTTTGTATCCAGCACATTAATTTTTCTCTGTCGACAAACGTTCCTTGTCTAGCTGGACAAAATTTTAAATTATAATACAGTGAGAAAACATTACTAATCTGTGTTTGGTCAAAGTTATTCTTTCCAACTGTATTCCCATCATCGTCCCTAAAGATAATAGCAACGATATCGAGCAGTAACCTTGGAGAATTCTCTAAACAATTTAAAAAGCATTTCATATCTGAAATATCGAGCAATCCTCGAAATGGGAGTTCTAATAACGCTACTCTTTCACAATACTTAGTATTTAAAAAACTTGTTTGTAATACAGACAATAAATTTTTTAAATGATAAGACGATAACTGTGTAGGAACACCAATTTCATGGTTTTTCAGCTTTTCTAAAATTATTAATATTTCTTCGCTACTATAAAATTCTTTACATTCATCAAGAATTTCCAGAATACATATAAAATTAGAATATATCATTAATTGTTCAATTATATAATGGACGGTTTCACTACTTTTTACAAATCCTCCTATTCGAAATCTTTTCCAGTATTGCTCTTTGACTTTTTCTTCTTCATCAGCAATAAGCGGTTTATTTTTCAAATCTACAACTTCAAGGAGTAGTAAATCTATGACTACATCCTCAGGCGCCCCTATTTTTTCCGCAACATTTATTGCAATTCGGAGATTATTAAGATTCTTTGCATAAGCACATCGAACATAATCTACTATAATTCTTTTATTACTCTTTTGCGTTACAATATTAGTAAACAACTCTATATCAAATTGATTATTCGTATATACGTTAAATAAATATATCCCTAAAGTTGTGTACTCTAACTCTGAGCAAATATTAACCAAAGATACGATATCAAGATTGCGTTCTTTAAATCTTCTAATACCTTCCAATATTTCATCATTTATTAACTTCTCATTAACCTCCCTTTTTTCATCATCAGAATATGGACAAGGATGCAGTAATGGGAATTCGTATGTTCCTATAAATAAATATCTATAATCATATATTTCATTCTGCACATGAAGTTCGTTCATTATATATTCTAATTTTCCAATTAAGGGCTCCTTCATTGCCCATTCTGAACGGCAATAATATCTGTTTCTATATATTTCTTTCCGAAATTTTTCTTTAATACATGTAATTTCCATATCAGTCATTGACTGAATTTCATACAACAATTTATCAGAAACACGTTCTAAAATTTCATCATTAAAATGATTTGATATTTCAATAATCTTTTGCCATTTTAAAATATCATAATCCATATGATTAAGACATAACTTTAAATATTCGTTATAAGCAAATGTGACATCTTTATTTGTTACTTGAACCGGCTCATCAATTATTCTATATTTAGGTTTACTTGTTGCATCAATTATAGAATTATTCTGACCTGGCAATTCTGAATATAATAGCTTCCAAACATCATATCCTTTATCATAAGCCTCTTTTATTAATTCTATTTTTTCTTTTTGAGGAAGAACTGTAATATTATACCAGGGACAAAATACTGTTTTTAATGTCTCCAATGGGCTGTTACTGATTGGGTATTTCTCACGAAAGCTATTCATTTTGAATAACCACCTAATTGCCCACGCTGAATATTCCTTTTGGCATAAAAATTGTTCTATTCCCCAAATAAAATGTGTATAGTCATTTCTTGAAAATGGTCCTCTATCCTCTGCCTTTAAAAACACATCCTTTAGTCCTGTATCTTCTTGCCACTCTTTATCTAACCTTTTAGTAACTGCTTTCGGCGAAGCCTCACATAATATAGTAAATAATTCTGCAATTGATAACCACTGTTTGATTGAGGAAATATCATTTAAAACCGCTTCAATAATTTGATCAACTGCCAACTGACTTTCAAAATCGTTTTTATAATATGCTTTCATAATCAAGCTACGAAGCAATCCTTCTTTTAGCACTGAAGACCATAATGGTTTTCCTCCAGGTAAAATATTTGCATAGCCTTGTTGTTCAACAGGAAAGGAAAAAACTGGATTTTCTTCGGTTATTATTGCACGAATAATATCAACATATTTATCCCATAGATTAGTTTCAACACTAACAAATTCATCTAAGTAATCCCATGCGTTTTCTGTACTTGCCAAATGAACAAATGTATTACCATGTACTTTAAATCTGATAAACAAAGGATTTTCGCCTTTCATATATGGCATAATTTCATCCATTACTTGGTCATAAGTAATACCACATAGTTCTTCTATTATCATCTTATCTCCATCACTTTCACTCCATTTTCCACATAAAAGTAACGGGATAATTATATTTTTATTTCCCTCTACCCAATTTGGAACCACATTGTCAATTCCTCGAATTATTTTTTTCTTTAAAGGAACATACAATCCATGTGTATCTTCAACTAATTTATGAGCCTCTTCATAGTTCAATCCTGCATCTATTAATTTCTGATTAATTGTATTACGTTTCCTTTTTCTTAACTTGATTGGATTTTTACCGCCACAATACTCATCTGCTCCAAACACAAAAATATTTATATTATTAGGAATAGCATAAATCTGTTCAGCATAAAACCATGGTATTAATATTTTCCCACCTAATTCTACATCTTTTTCATTTGCTACTTTTAATTTTTCCCAATCTTCTACGCTTTTTACTACTAACGTTATATTTTTAGGCCGTATTCTTCTAAGTTCATTAAGTACACAAAGAATAGTTTCTTCCTTGCTTTGTCCGCTAATATATATACATTCATTGTCCAAACAGTCGTCAAATTGTTCTTTAAACACTTCGTCATCAATTTCAAAAAAATCAAGATTCAAACTGGGATTTTCCGTTTGTCTATACAAATCCACTTCAACTTGGTCAATAGAATATACAGAAACTTTATTATCCTGGATATTTGTAATTGCTGTACTAAGTGTTAATAGTTGGCTCTTAATTTCTAAAAGATTTTGTTCTTCCTCCTTTTTCCATTCGCCTAAAAAAGCACACTGAAATGCGTTAGGATTAATTTTTTCTAATTCGTGTAAAATAATATTAATAAAATTGGATATATAATACTCTGCTTCATTTTCAGGAATTTCATATTTCAGCATTATACGTGTTAGTTCTTCATAAAGTTTGTCTTTAAGAGCATATTTACTCTCCGCAGACATCTTTGCTGCAACTTGTTTCATTTCTTCTTTGGATAATAATTCTGCAATTTCATCAATTATTCTGTCTCCGGACTCTACCTTTTTTAATAAAAATTCGCTTGTATCAATGAACAGTTTCTCCCACTGCTTTTTGTCTTTATAATCTGTAATTTTATCTATAGCTACACTTAATACAAGTTCACCTGCTTTTTCTTCAATAAAAGTCATAGCTACCTCCTCATATTTCTACTATTTAATCACCGGTGTAAAATTTATAAGCCAAATATTACGCTGCACTGAATCAAATCGTTTCTATATCTTTTTCACTCAAAATTTTCTCTTTTGCTATTTTTTATACCAATCAGAAGTTATAATTTTATCTCTCAAATACAGAATTCACTTTTATCTTAATTTTATCAAATTCCTCTACTTTTCGCTATCTCTTATTTCCATCCCTTTCCACATCTCCCACGTTCATTTTACTACACCATTTACTACACCATTTTCGCAAAAAATGACGATTTTTGACGCTTCCAGACAAAAAGTAAGAACCCGTAAAAACCTTGTAAAATAAGGCTTTACGGGCTCTGACACCACAGGACAAAACCACCCCAAACGAGCCAAGAGGTGAGTGCTAATTCATTTAAATTGCCTTAAAGTCATACCGATACGGAACTTCTGCCTTTACGCCGTGTATTGTTTCGTATAATTCGCTCCAAAGCTGGGAAATCGAATCTTCACCCTCACGGATATCGTCAATGACAAGCCCTCCGTCCTCTTCCAGCATCTCATACGCTCTCCTGTCTTCTCCCAGCTGATGCAGCGCATTGATATAATAAAACTTAAGTTTTCCTATCTTCTGCGTTTCCTCTCCCTGCTTTTCATAAAAACCGGCAATTTCTTTATAGGCTTTACAGAGAAATAAAATTTTTAAGCCTTCTTTTAAATAAGAGACCTTTTTATCTTCCATTTTCAGACCTTCAAGCATCCATTTCACTGCTTTCTGATGCTGTTCCGTAAGAAGGTAAACACATGCCAGGCCATGACACGCCCATGGATTTGCCTCCACATCCCATGACCGGAGCAGAAATTTCTCTGCCTCCTTATAGTTCTCTTCTGAAAAACAGCCGACTCCCGCCTGATAATAGGCGTACCAGTTTTCTTTATTTACAGACTCCAGTGTATCTATGAGAAATTTTAAATTTCCGCCGTCTATGAGAAACTCATCCGGCGCGTCGCTTACGGATAGTCTATGCAAAACTCCAGTCTCAAAAAAGCGATTCCATTGTTTTAAAGAGTCTGATGTCATGACAAACTCCAAATGTTCCGACCACTTTCCGCGCTTTTCCATCGCTCCATATCCGCTGCCCGGCATAACAAGCCTTGCCTTTGTCTTCGCCATAGCGGCTGTTTCCCGCAGTTTTCTTTCCATATAAGCAGAGTGGCCGGAAGCCTCCAGGATGCCTGTCAGCTTCTTTTCTCTCTCCTGATGATGTTTAGGATTTTCTTCCAGTTTTATGGGACCATACTGCTCCATCCATTCCCATGCGGTGTGGGGCGCCATCGGAATACAGCCATATTGTGTCTTCCCCAACCCTGCCTGTATTTCTGCATATCTTCCTGCCTTATCTGTCAAAAACTCCTGCCAATGGTCAGATCCCCGTCCATTTCCCCAGGAGAAAAGTTTTCTGCTCTTTAATCTCTGTGTAGATGTATGCAAAAGTCCGTAACCGTCTTTATTCAAATTCGCAATATATTTTGGTTTTCTGTCATCGATTTCAAAAAAGTAATCTACTGATTTTGGAATCTTTTTATAATCTGTCACATCAATCCCATTTACGATCGGAATATCTACCTTAAAAACTCTGCCGTCTGCATATGTAAAAGCTTTTTCTGAAGGAACGGTTATCCGGCCGCCTTCGTATTCGGGAACCGCTATATTGCTCCACCAATACATAGGGATAACTTCTTTGCTTTCATTCACAATCCTTATTCTGCAATTCAGGAACTTATCTTCCTCTTCCAGCCAGAAATCCATCTGATAAGGCACTTTCCTTACACGCTCATATTCATACATACGCAGAACCGGACATCCGGTTTCCGTTTCTGTCACTGCCGTATACAATGGTCCTGCCGTATAAGCATTATGACCGATGATTCCCACATTCCATTCCACACCGCCGCTGAACCATGCATTTCGCACAGCCAGGTTGCTGAACCTGATAACATCGTTGGTGTAAAGCAGATTATTTCCGGTTTCCTTATCCCACAGTTCCCAAAGCCTGCCGCCGTATTCCGGTAGAAATACAGCTTTTAAATACTGATTTTCCAGTACTGCTGTTCTGATCTCTTTTTCCTTCAGTTCTCTTGTATAACTGTTGTACTGCCGATAGGGATACGCATTTTTTCTCCGTCCGTATCCTTCATAGATCTCATCCCATTCATCCAAATGGAACTCCAGATCATTCTGAAGGATATGTTCCCCCAGAAGATCCGGCACGCTGGCCTCTTCCCCCAGATCGGCTCCCTTTATCATCCTGTCTTCAAATCTTAATTCCGGCATTTTCTTTCCTCCTATGCACCCTCTGATTCTGTTTTCATAATATTTGTTTTCGCATAGCTCTTCAAGCTGATATCTTGCCAAATTTTTTCAAAAAATTGCTTCTGTCTGTTTTCATTGTGTTTTTCTGTTCTCTTCGTTATAATAAATGAAAATATACAAAGGAGAAAATTTTTATGGCAGATCATCCTGTTAAAATACTGATTGCTGATGATGAAAAGGAAATCCGCGACATTCTGACTCTTCTGCTGCGAGGCGAAGGTTATGAAGTTACCGCCGCCAAAAGCGGAGAAGAAGCTGTGCATCTGGCTGATCCTTCCATCGGCATGTATATCTTGGATATTAATATGCCCGGCATGTCCGGCTATGAAACAGCGGTTAAAATCCGTGAAAAATTTTATGCTCCCATTATTTTCCTGACTGCCTATTCAGGCGAATCGGATAAGACTATGGGATTTTCCGCCGGAGCGGACGACTATATTGTCAAACCTTTTTCCAACACAGAGCTTTTGCTCCGGGTCCGTTCTCTACTGCGCCGCGCCTATGATTACAGCCCCGCCCAGGGCTCCTCTTCGTCTGAAAATAAAATTTCCTATAAGGATCTGGTCCTTGATCTTGACAGCCAGTCTGTTCAAAAAGACGGACAGACCATTTCTCTTACATGGACCGAATTTCAGATATTAGAGCTTTTTATTTCCAACCGCGGCAGGATCTATTCCCTGGATCATATCTACCAGTCTATCTGGCAGGAAGACGCCGTGGGGGACGGTACTATCATGGTACATATTAAAAACTTAAGAAAAAAACTGGGGGACAATTCCAGGAATCCCATATATATAAAGACTGCCTGGGGAAAGGGATATTATGTGGATTAAGAAGAAAAATAAGATTTTCAAAGGGAAATCCTTTGCCAGAGAAGTGCTGGAATATCTTTTTCTGTCTTTTCTGGTATCCGCCTTTCTTTTTTACTTCCTGTATCATACGTGCATTTCCATTGCCGAAACCTATGTACTGGACAGAGCGATCCGGGTAACTTCAGAGCAGGCGGCCGCCTTTTATATGTGGCTTCGCAGCGCCTGTATACTGGCAGCAGTTTTCCTCTTTCTTGTTCTGTTTCTCTTCCTTCTGGGGCAGAGACTTAGTTACCTTCTCGTCCTTATCAAGGGCGTGGAATCTCTCCGGGAACATCCGGGGGACTTTTCCATCCCTGTAGAGGGACAGGATGAATTTGCCGCTCTGGCAGAAGGGATTAATTTTCTTGCTGCCACGCAGGCAGAACTGAATCACCGGGAAAAAGAAATTTCCAGGAAGCGGGAGGAGCTGATCCGCTCCCTCTCCCACGATATCCGCACGCCCCTCACCTCCCTTCTGTCCTACTCGGAATATCTGGAGCAAAAAGAACAGCTGGAGTCTGAAGAGGTTCGAAGTTTTATCAGCCTTGTCCACAGCAAAGCGGGACAGATGAAACTTTTGACGGAACAGCTGCTTGAAACAGGGAAGTCCGCCGAGGAACCCGGAACACCTCTGGATGAAATTTCCGATCTTCATCTTCTGTTCCGGCAGTTTCTTGACGAGTGGGAAAGCCTTTTGGAGGATCAGTTTGTATGCCATACAACGCTCACCTGCCCCAGAGAGTTTTCCTGTTTCCTTTCCGTCAGTGATCTGCACCGTATTTTTGATAATCTGATCTCCAATATTGAAAAATATGCAGACCCCGGCCATCCGGTAGAGTTTTCTATAGAAGCAGATGAAACTTCGGTTATTATGATCCAGAAAAACAAAATCCGTTCTCTGAATGGAAATATACCCGAAAGTTCAAAAATAGGTCTGGAAAATATACAGAAAACAGCTGACAAATACCGGGGCAGCGCAGATGCTTTACAGAATGACGATATATTTGAGATACAGATTCAACTGTATTTTCCTTCCTTTCTTTAGAATTCTTCAGAATTACCTGCATTTTTTCTTTAGAACACTGTCGTATAATAAACGCATAACAACGAAGGAAACAAAGAAAGAGAGGAAATATTTTATGACACTTGGATTATTATTTATTGCATTTATTGTATTCAGCGTAATTAGCGTTCTGGGAATTTTATTACTTTTTCTCACAAAAGATGAACGAAAGAAAAAAGGTATCTTTTACTTTCTGGCAGTCTGGGGAATGTTGATCGCCGTTTTCAGCGCAACAAGCCAGCCAAGTAATTATATCGTATCACAACTGATTGCATGGGCTTTTGGATTTCTCAGTATTGCAGGCCTTGTCGTACACTATAAAGCAAAAGTAAAAGCCCGCTGCTACGCAGCATATCTGCTGGTCAGTGCATCTTCCATTCTGGGCGTCCTGCATCTGTTTGTACTATAATTATTTTGAAAATAAAATTTTCCATATTACAAAGATCAGCAGACGATTTCTTTTTCACAACATCTAAAAGAAACCGTCTGCTGATCTTTATCTTTTTTCACTGGAATCTTCTTTTAATTCACATCTGCCTTTTCCATTTTGCTTGATAGCATACAAAATTTGATCTGCCATATGATATATTTTACGAAAGCTTTCCGGCTCTTTTCCGTAGATTCCTCCTACCGATACCGATGTCCTGCTAAGCGGATATCTCCTCTTCGCCTCTTCTGTATAAGAAAAAACCAGCTGATCAACTTTTTCTTTAACGGCGCTGATATCCAGGCACGGCTGGGCAAAAACCGCAAATTCATCACCACCCAGGCGTACAATAATGTCTGTCTTCCGAAAACATTCCTTTAGTTTTTCTCCCATATAACAAAGCATACTGTCGCCCGCTCCATGGCCATATATATCATTGACCTTCTTAAAATCATCCAAATCCAGCATGAGGAATACAAAAGGAACTCCTTTTTGCATTACCTCTCCGATCCTCTCTTCTCCTCCTTTTCGGTTATATACGCCTGTAAGAAAATCTCTGCTCGATTCCCGGATCAGATCATGAATATACCCGGCCATCTCAACCACAGCATCGTCTACTCTGGATATATGGAGCATAGATATCACATCTTTCTCTTTCTTCTTATATACCAACGCTGTAAAAATAAAGCAGCTTGGCGGTTCCTTACGCTCTGCTTTACACAGGCATCTTCGGCTTTCTTCTCCTATTTTCTCCTCATGATAAGACACGATTTCATATCCGGAACGGATTGGCATCATTTCTTCATTTTCCCTTTCCATCAGTCTTTGAAATTGTCCCCGATTCACTGCCGTATAATCTCTGCCTGCTCCCACAAAATACATATTCTCGTCAACCATGGATATGATTTTTGTAATATCCCTGTCCCTGAAATAAAAGTCCAGGAAACTGACCATCACCGGGTACGCTTCTTTTATCGCATTTTTTCCTGTAACCTTTTCTTCCATTCTGCATACAGTCCTTTCTGCACTCTGCCTCTGCCAAACGCTTCTTACCATATCTTTTATTAACTTTATATTAACATATTATGACACTGAAATGGGCATTTCCAATTCAATTTGACTGTTTTTTGATTTTTTTCTGTTTTTCTCTTTTCTTCTTTTTCTCAGGGCATGGTATAATAAATTATACCTGTGCATAAGGTAGTTTCTGCGGAACCGCAGAAACCGCTTTACATGATACGCTAGAAGGAGAAGGATATGGAAAAACTTCTGTTTATTGATGATGATTTGGATTTTCTGGAAAGCAATCGGATTTATTTCACCCGAAAGGGATATAAAGTCTATCAGTGCAGTTCTCCGAAGGAAGCCTGGGAACTTCTTCAAAATACAGCCTTTGACTGTGTGATCCTTGATATTGATATGCCTGAAATCGACGGCTTTTCTCTCTGCCGCCATTTTCGCGAACAAAGCCGGGCTCCTGTCATTTTCTTATCTGGATTTTCAGATACAGAAAGCCGGATTCAAAGTTTTCAATCCGGCGGTGACGATTTTCTGGCCAAACCTTATGACATTCTGGAATTAGAATACCGGATCCGGGCAAGAATCCGACGAAGTGAATCCGTATTTTACAATGATGTGCTCACCTTTGGTCCGCTTGTTATTGATATGGATCGACGGATAGTAAGCTATAATGGAAAAGAAGAATACTTTTCTGCTCTGCAGTTTGATATTCTTTCCTTTCTGGCTCAAAATCCCGGAAAGGTCTTTTCCTATGAACAGCTTTACGACCGCATCTGGAAAACTCCTATTGTGGGCAGCAGACACAATCTTCAGGTTACCGTTTCTACTATACGTCACAAACTTACTGCCCTTTGCAATGAAAAACAATATATAAAAACAGTATCCCGAAAAGGATACTGCTTTTCACCGCCTAAGGACCAGGATTTCTCACCGTCTTTTCCTTCTGAACAGGAAAACCAGAAGGATTCCTCCCACCACACAAACTGAAAGCACTATACCGACTCCTATCTGCAGTGACTCGGAGGGATAATTCGTATCCTCTTCTGGATTTTCCTCCCTGTCCGGGGTTTTTAGGCCTGCTTCTTTATTTTCTTCTTTGTTTTCTTCTTTTTTACCGGAAGACACACTGGAAGAGCCGGTTCCGGCGGATGCAGCATCGGAAGCGGAAGCATTGTCACTATCCGAGGCCGATGACGCTGAAACATTTCCCATTCCTCCGGTTCCTCCCGGCACCTGCGTCAGCGGCGGCAACACATCCTCTCCCTCTGTAGGTCTTGTCTCTCCGCCTCTGCTGCCTTCGATACCGGTTCCCTCCATCGTGTATTCCTCTGTCAGCTCCAGGATGTCTGAATCCAGAGTTGTCCCATCCGACAGTCTTTGGCTCATTTTATAATAAGTATAACTTTCCTCTTCCAGAAGATTATATGCAGGATACCAGCTTATCTGCTCTCCTTCAGATACTTCCTGGCTTTCCAGATCGCTCCATGTTCTTTTATCATCGGAGCCTTGCAGAGTAACTGTTCCCTCCTGCGGAACAAATGCGTCCATATGAAGGATAAGGCCGCTGTTCTGATAAGTTTCTGCAAAGGCCAGGAGAAAGTAGGGATTCGTACTGGAGCCATACACCACCAGGCACCTCGGATTCTGATCTCTGAAAACAACATAATCATCCGGATAAGTACCCGTTATAACTGTGCGGACTCTTTCTTTCGGGAAGTCCGTATCTTGCCAGATCACCGGAATTGCTGTACTATCTGTCTTCCCGTTCTGATTGATCGTCACATCATCTTCAGCAGGCAGACAGGAAACCGAAAAATTTTCTTCCTCCGGAATCACAATGACCGGCATATCCTGATAGTTTTCCGCTGATGCCGCTGATACAACAGGCTTATCTGCCAGAATCATCCGGCCCTGACAGAAAAATTCGGGAAGCCCCATTCCTGTTTCTTCCCCATAGACAAAGAAAGAACCTTCTTCCTGTACAACTGCAGTATCTTCTGCCGAACCCGCCAAAATGCTGACGGAAATTAATGTCAGACTGCCCCCGGGACAAACATGGAAAATCCCTTCACTTCCTCCGGTTCCTTCCAGAGACAAAAAGGGCCACAGTTCCATCTGTCCTTTCACATAAATTGTATGTCCGGCTGTTTTCACTGTAATATTTTTCCTGTATTTTCCGTTATCATAAAGATAATTCTCATCTTCCGGTACTGTAATGTCATCTGTCAATACAACAGTTCCGCCTTCGCTTCTGTGACTCTCAAGCCACTTCTTCCATTCTTCGTATGTAGCTACTGTATCATTGTCCTCCGTTTCAGAGGCATGAACACAGGCAAAATTCAGGAAAAATAATATTGTCGCAAAAACTATGACTTCTGCTATAATAACTATAACTAAATGTGGACGTTTGGCTTTCATCAATGCCATTCTTCCTTTCCAGAGAGGTAAACTGCTATGTACACAAAAAAAGTTTCTATACTGACCTGTCTGCTCCTGCTTACAGGGTTATGTGCTATCGGACTCTTTTCTCTTCTATATCGCTTTGACAACAAGTATATCATGAGGGCTTCCTTGTCACAAGAAGGTTTTTCAGTCATAAAAGGGGACTCTTCTGATCCTCACAAAATCACCTACCTGGCAGAAGGCTGGGAATTTTATCCGGATGTGGAAGCCTCTCCAGATGAACTGTCGGACTATACTTCAAAAAAAATATATATTGGCCAATATTTTAGTTTTTCTTCCTTCCATAAGAACCATTCTCCCTATGGATCCGGTACATACCGTATTGTCCTGACCGGTAAGACAGGTAGCTATTCTCTCCTCCTTCCGGAGGTTTTTTCAGCCTGCAACGTTTATGTAAATGGAGAACTTACTGCTTCTGCCGGCTCACTGTCCCCCTATCGTCCCTTAATCAAAGATACCATCGTAACTGTTCCCCTTGAAAACGGGCAGGCAGAAGTTGTGATCCAGACAGCAAATCACAGTCATTATTATAGCGGCGTCACTTATCCCCCTGCTGTTGGAAGTTCGGAAGCAGTCAGCCGTCTTATCTCAGAACGCATGATCTTTTACGGCTTTCTGTGTTTTACTTCTCTGACGCTGGCTCTTTTCTCCTCTGCCGTCTGGATCGGCCTGCGTCATGACCCCCGCTCCCGGGAAAACTTCTTCCTCGGTATCCTTGCGCTCTCCTTTTCTATCCGCATCTGCTATCCGTTCCTTCGGCTGGCGGGCGTCCCCCTGATCCGTCCCCTGTATGCACTGGAGGATGCCATGGCTGCTCTTGGCATCTTCTGCATCATACGGATCGTCTCTTTAGTCTGTCTGAAAAGAGGGCTTCTGTCAGATCGTATTCTTCCAGGCATCTCCCTTGGATTTGTTGCCTTAAGCGCTGCTGCTCCTATGGTAATTCTTCCTCTTCTCCCGGCCTTTGCTGCTGTTTACGGACAACTGCTTTTCTGGTATAAACTGATTATTTCCCTGTTTCTTTTCTTCCTTGTCCTTAAACATTTAACCGGCAAAAGCAGCGAAAATTTCCCTCTTCTTGCCGGAATTGGATTTTATGCCCTTTCCCTGTGTGCGCACATGCTCTGCCTTGGACGCTATGAACCTGCCCGCACCGGATGGTATGATGAGTGGGGCATTTATGGATTGATCCTGCTTTTTTCCGTCCGTATGGTTATCCACAATATTCGGATCGTCCGGGAAAATATCCGGCTGAACCGCCACCTTCAAGAAGAAGTGGAACATAAAACCGCTTCTTTAAATTCTCTTCTGGAGGAGCGGCGTCAGCTTCTTCTGGGATTTGCCCATGATTTAAAAACTCCGATCACATCCATCACTACCTTCACACGGCTGGCACAGATGGAACAGCCGGATCTCAGCGACGAAACAAAACAGTATCTTGATACCATACGGCAAAAAGCAGGAGAAATGAGGGATCGGCTGGTACTGCTCCAGGAATTTTCCTATCAGGATACACCTTCCGACTTTTCTGTCATAAATCTCACGGACCTGGTCCGGGAATTTTATGAACAGAATCTACCTGATATGGATGTATCGGGTATTCATTTCCTGCTGCATATCTCTCCCAAAGAGCCGCTCTTCGTTTATGGCGACCGCATTAAACTGATCAGTCTTCTTCAGAACTTAGTTTATAATGCGGTAGGATTTGTACCTGCAGAAGGAAAGATTGAACTTTTCCTGTCCCTGAAGGATAACAATGCCTGTATCATAGTCAGGGACAATGGCAGCGGCATTGCGCCTGAAAATCTCCCCCATATATTTGAACAGTTCTTTACCCGCCGTAAAGGCGGCGAAAATGGCGGCATGGGCCTTTATATCGCCAAATCCATCACAATTGAACATGGAGGAAACATTTCTGCTTCCTCCATGCCTGACAGCGGCACTTCCTTCACTGTGTCGCTCCCTATTTTTCATAAAACAGACCAAATCTAAGATGGTAGTGAAAATACCCACATCTGCCGGATTTGATCCTGAATGTCCGCAAACACCCACTCCTTTTCCGAATTTGCCTTGCTGAAAGGATCGTTTAGGGTTACTTTTCCATCTTTATATCCTGTCAGCACAAGAAAATGACCTACGTCTGTAAAATCGCCCGGCAGCATGCTGCAGACTACCGGATGACCTGCCTGCAGTTCTGCCGCCAGCGAGCTTTCATCCAGCATGGTTTCCTGACAGCGAAGGCCCCAGTCTGACGCCGCGCTCTCCAGCATCGCCCAGTATGTATTATTACTTTCATCGATATAGCCCCGCTCTTCGCTGTATTTTGCCATCCTGTAGGGCGTTGCCGTTACATCGCCGGTCAATCCTACGATCACCATGGACATACAGGTGGGCCCGCATCCGCTGGAAGCGATAATACTCGTTCCGTAGGAAGCATATCCCCATCTTTCATCCCATTGCAGGTAATGGGGAATCTGTCCCTCTTCCGTCGGGCCTTCTACCGTATCCGGAATTTCTTTATCTTTATTCTGGGCATAATCTTTTACAAAATCAATCAGCTCATCATTTTTATCTACCAGGCTTATGATCTCATCCGGACAACCTTCCTCTTTTGCTTCTTCCTTTGCCGCCGCAATCTGTTCTGCTTTCTTTTCCTCCGGCGTCTTGGACGCTTCCTCTTCTTCCATGGCTTTCCTTTGTTCGTCTGCCGCCTTTTCGCGTTCCGCCTGCTCTCTGGCTTCCGCCTGCGCCTTTTCCCTCTCTGCTTTCACTTCGTTTAAGGCATACCCGCCTGCTGCCCCTCCTGCCAGAATCAAGGCTGCTCCTATACACATCGCCTTTATTTCTACAATTCTGCTGTTCTTCTCTCTTTCCTTTTTGCTGTCCTGATTCTCTCGGATATTCTTCTGTATATCTGTCACCTCTATCGTTTTTTTCTTTTATACAGGAGTCTTCCGGCCAGCACAGACAATGCCCCGGCAAAAATACACAGATCTCCTATATTGAATGTTACAGCCTGCGCCTTCTTCCATTTTGTCTTTACTGCAAGATAGTCCACAACTCTCCCGCGGACAGCGCGGTCAAAAAAATTGCTCCATGCGCCTCCTGATGCAAGCATGATCCCCGTTTTTTCAAGAACTCTTTTCTGCTGTGTCATAAGAAACTGTCCATAAAGAAAAACAGCGGCGCCCACTGCACAGGAAACACCTGTTACAATTTTCGGCCGTTTTTCCAAAATATTGAAAGCAAACCCTTCATTGTAAACCTTCCGAAGGATCACGCGACCTCCCATGATCTCTTTTTCGTCTGACTCGCCCAGATTCCGCTCTACAGACTGTTTGATCAAAATATCCGCCGTTGCTGTCAAAATCGGAATAGACTGCAGAAATACCGTCATATGTTTCTTTCTGTTAATTTCAGATTTCTTCTTTAATGCGTACAATCTGTTCTTCGTATTTTTCAATTTCCTCTTCCCGTTTCTCAATAGCTTCACACAATGCGATCATATCCATATCCTGGATCTCATTCTTTGTAAATTTCTCGTATATCGATCTGCCGATATCTTCAAAATCCCTTCTGTTTCCTCTCTTCAAAGAACGGATTTCCCCTTTCAGTCTCTGTATCTCCAGGGAATCTCCGGCACGTCTGCTTAAATCACTTGCCACATCAGATACTCTTTTTCCAAATTCATCAAAAAAATCTGCCATTTATCATCTCTCCTTTGTCTCATATCTGTCTTAACCGATCCAGAGTATGGTACAGATCCAGGGTTCCGTATCCCCATTCCCTGTTCGGATATGGTTCTCCCGATCTCTGCCTGGCTCCCAGGATAAACAGGTTTTTAAGCTGCAGCGTATCTACTCCGCTGCTTCCCACATGATAGCGGAGCCACTCTGTCATCAGCGCGGCGGCTCCCGCGGTAATGGCTGCGGCAGCGCTGGAGCCTGATCTTTCCTGAAATCTTCCTCCCGGAACGGCACCTATAATGCCGACACCCGGCGCTGCAAGATCCGGTTTTATCTCTCCAGTTCTAGTATATCCTCTACCGGAATTAATATCAATACTATTCTCTGTTCCATTAAAAAAGGCACAGGAAATGGCAGAACTTACGGCTGATGGCGCCGTCAGCGTCGTATTGGGATCAGACCTGAGAAAAAACACCTCACCGTTCAGAAAATTTTCTACAGGGAGCCAGAGATGAAACTCACCTCCTGCCAGCTGTACCGGCTCTACGATTACTTTCCATATTCCCGGTGAGGGATGCCCGAACCTGAAAAAAATCAACTGGGAATTATTCCTCTCTACCAAAAGACGGTAATCTACCGAGACTTCTGTTCGGTCAAACACAAACTGAAACACTGCGTTTCCTCCAGGCTGCACTCCGATTCCCTGCTTCACTTCCCCGGAGGGAGACACAAGAGAAATTGTCAGGATATTGGGAATGTCAGACCAGAGCTCTGTCACAAAACCTCCCACTCCTTCCCCGACCCGTATCTCTACCTCGCTTCTGTCATCCCTGTCCGCAAGCCTGTCAGAAAAATGCCTCCGTCCCGCCGCTTCATTTCCTGTCCCTGTCACGATCCCGCGGTTGATGATGTTGGAATAATATTCCAAAAGAACAGCAAGGGGCAGTGTCCCGTTATGTCCGCCCATACTGGTTCCAAGAGCAATACACAGGATCAACGGCATATTTTTCCGCTCTGCCAGATCCGCAAGGTACTGTACTCCCAGCATAATATCATTTTCCTGGTAACATACAGCTTCCGGAGCAATATAATAAAATTCTTTCAGATACTGCTTGGCTTCCTTCAGCTTTACCACAGCCAGCGTGGCTTCCGGAGCTGCTCCCAGAAATTTACCGGATTCATCCGCTCCTCCTGCAGCCACGCTGGCAATAAATGTTCCGTGTCCGTTTCTATCCATGCTTGGAACGATCTGAAAAGGATCCTCTGATGCCAGAGCCCGGTTGATTTCTTCCTCTGTATATTCTGTACCATAGAGAAATCCTTCCGGAGTCATTCCATCCTGTATGGTCTGATCCCAGATGGCTGCAATCCTTGTGCCTCCATCCAGAGCACGGAACACCGGATGGGTATAATCGATCCCGGTATCTACGAAACCGATCATCACGTTTTCTCCCATCAGCTCTAAAGTAGGATAATTCTGTACCTGTGTGATCCCGGCCTGATTCATGGCTTCCATATCAAGGAGAGCATAGCATTTGGGGACAGAACTGTATGGAAACCGTTCAAATCCTATAGGATCCGCAAGAGGCTGATCAATATAGATCACATCATACCCTGCCTGTGTCCTCTGGCGGCAAAGCTTTTCCTCCGGAACCTGAAAATCAATTCTTCCCCCTCTGGATGATACGATAAAATCCCGATACTCCTCTGACAAGATTCTCTGACGGCAAAGTTTAAAATCAGGCATAAAAATACCTCATATGCTTTTTCAATTAAGTATATGAGGTATCAAAAACTCTATTCCTGCAGTCAAAGATTTCCGCCTGTATTTCACTGTTTTTTCTCGCCCATAGTTTCGTAGAAACTGGAAATCTCCTGCTCTTTCGGCACTGGCAGATCCGGTCCCTTCCGGAAAATAATCTTTAAGAGCACCGGGGTTACGATAGTCGTCAGGACGACCATAATAATGACAGGCCCGAGGAATACGGACCCCAGAAGTCCTAAAGCCATACCTTTGTTTGCCACGATGAGAGCCACCTCACCTCTGGAGATCATACCCACGCCGATCCTTCTGCACTGATAATTCTTATAATGGCAGATCTTTGCGCCAAATCCGCAGCCGATGATCTTCGTCACAACAGCAACGATCACGAGCAGAACGGAAAAAATCACAATGGTGGAATCCATTTTCGGAAGGACAACTTTCAGCCCGATACTGGCAAAAAACACCGGTGACAGAAGCAGATAGGAAATGGTGTTAAATCTTTCCTGGAGATACTCTGCTTTCTCGGTATTGGCGATGATCAGACCGGCAAAAAAGGCTCCGGTAATATCCGCCACACCGAAAAATTCTTCTGCACAGTAAGACATGACAAGGCAGAATACAAAGGCAAGGATCACATGTCTTCTCAATCCTTTTTCTGCATGATCTACCCAGGAATGGTACCATCTGTACACCACAACTCCAACCACTGCGGCAAAAACAAAAAATCCCAGAATCTTCAGTAGGACTACCGCTATACTGACAGAAGAATCTGCCATGCTGGTTACAATGGTAAGCCCGATAATACCTAAAATATCATCTATGATAGCCGCACCAAGGATCGCATTTCCGGAGCGGGTCTTTAATTTCCCCAGCTCTTTTAAAGTCTCTACCGAAATGCTGACCGATGTGGCAGTCAGTATGATACCGATAAACACATTCTGCAGCATAAGGCTGGCTGCTGCATCTGACTCGATCACGCCAGGCCTGTTAAAGAGATAGGACAGGGCAAAACCGCCTGCGAGAGGAACAAGTACTCCGCACATAGCAATGACAAAAGATGCCTTTCCGCTTGCTTTCAGTTCATTAATATCTGTTTCCATTCCCGCACAGAACATCAGCACGATCACTCCCAGCTCTGCCACGGAAGTAATAAAGGCCGTCTCTTCAAGAATCCCGAATACAGCCGGGCCAAGGATAAGCCCCGCAAGAAGCGCCCCTACTACCTGAGGCATCTGCACTCTTCTCGTCGCAAGTCCTAAAAGTTTGGTACAAAGTAGAATAATCGCCAGATCTAACAAATAACTATAATCCATTTCCCGTCCCTCGTAATCCCTAATATTTTATCCTTCCAGAAGTGCTGGTTCCTGACCTCTCAAAGTAATGATCGGTCCTCCGGTGCCCTGTATGTAACTTTCTGTAATCGTCACCTGCCCGATGGAATCATCTTTTGGTATCTCATACATGATATCCAGCATAAATTCCTCAATGATTGCCCGAAGCGCTCTGGCCCCTGTATCCTTCTCCATCGCTTTTCTTGCAATAGCCCTCAATGCGGAATCATCAAATTCCAGCTTCACCTCATCCAGAGCAAGCAATTTCTGATACTGCTTCAAAATCGCATTTTTCGGCTCTTTCAGTATCTTTACATACATATCTTCATCCAGTCCCTGCAAAGTAAAGACGATAGGAAGACGCCCGAGAAATTCCGGGATCATACCAAAATTTCTTAAGTCTTCTGTTGTCACTTTTCCAAGGATATTTTTATCATGATCATATTTATCCTTCAGATCTGCATTAAATCCAATGGCAGCCTGTTTTGTAAGACGTTCCTTTATAATATTTTCCAGATCCGGGAAAGCTCCTCCGCATATAAAGAGAATATTCCGGGTATTAACCGTGGTCAGCGGAACCATGGCATTTTTGCTGTTGGCTCCAACCGGAACTTCCACCTCGCTCCCTTCCAGAAGCTTCAGCATTCCCTGCTGTACGGATTCTCCGCTTACATCCCTCTGATTGGTGTTTTTCTTTTTCGCGATCTTATCGATTTCATCGATAAAAATGATTCCCTGTTCTGCTTTCTCCACATCATTGTCCGCCGCTGCCAGAAGCTTTGACACGACACTTTCTATGTCGTCGCCGATATAACCGGCCTCTGTAAGAGATGTGGCATCCGTAATGGCAAGAGGTACATCCAGAAGCCGCGCCAGCGTCTTTACAAGATAGGTTTTTCCGGATCCTGTCGGTCCAATCATCAGCATATTGGACTTCTCAATCTCAATATCATCCATAGTATCTGTAGCTACCCGCTTATAGTGGTTGTATACAGCCACGGACATAACCTTTTTGGCATATTCCTGCCCTACCACATACTCATCAAGTTTTGCTTTGATCTTATGAGGCGCTGGAATGTTGTTAATATCAAGAAGGGGCTTCTTCTCCTCGCCCTCTTTTCTCTTCTTGATCTTCTGCTGTTTTGGCACTGCATTTTCCAGATCAGACATGTTGAAGATCTGAACGCCCGGTATATTCATCAGCTTGCTGTAATCAATCTGCCCGTTTGTCATGGCGTCAAAACTCTTCTGCATACAGTCGGAGCAGACAGAAATATTGTTGGGAAGATCGATCATTTTTCCTGCTGTGCTCTCCGGGCGGTGACAAATGAAACAGATCTTCTCATATTCGTCTTCTTTCTTGGTTTTTTCTACTTCTACTTCTGAGTCATTTACTTTTTCAATCTCATTTTCATTGTTCTGATCTCTTTCTGACATGATGACTCCTTTCTATTTCTTTCTCTCTTCTATCATCTGAAGGAAGGCTTCCTCCGACAAAATCGGAATCCCAAGCTCCCTTGCCTTTTTGTTTTTGGACGATGTGGATGCTGTATCATTGTTGATCAGATATGTCGTTTTAGATGTGACAGATCCGGTCACCTTGCCTCCCATGCTTTCGATCAGTTCCTTTACTTCTCCCCGGTTGGCAAAATGTTCTACGCTTCCGGTGATCACGAAGGTAATTCCCTTAAGGATCTCTCCGTTCTCCTTCTCCTCTTCCTCCGGAAGGATCACCTCTTTTAAAAGCTTTTTATACTGTTCTCTATGCTGCTCATTCTGAAAATAATCCACAAAAGCCCCGGCGATCACTTCCCCAACTCCTGCGATTGAACTTAACTGCTCTTTGTCAAGTTCCAGGATCCGTTCGGGATCATTTCCCACTTCCTGGCATATCATTTTTGCATTTGCCAGACCAATATTGGAAATCCCAAGGCTGTAGATCAGTCTCGGCAAAGTAGTAACTCTTGCCTTCCTGGCACTCTCGATCAGATTGCGGTAAGATTTCTCCCCAAAACCTTCCATATTCCGGATCTCATCCTGATAGCGGTCCAGATGAAAAATATCTGTATATTCACGGATAAATCCTCTGGCTATAAATTTTTCCAGCGTCGCCTCCGAAAGGCCTTCTATATTCATGGCGTCCCTGCTGACAAACAGGGCGTAGGATTTGATCTGCTTCGCCTGACATTCGGGGTTGGTACAGTAAAGCGCCTTTGCATTGCTGATTTGCCGTATCTCCGTCTTTCCCTGGCATACCGGACAGACCTTGGGAATATCTTTCACCCCGCTTCCGGTCAGATTCCGGGCAATCTGGGGAATGATCATATTTGCTTTATATACTTCAATGGTATCTCCTATCCCCAGCTTCAGTTCTTCCATAATGCTGATATTGTGAACGCTTGCTCTGCTGACCGTGGTACCCTCCAGCTCCACAGGATCAAAAATGGCAACCGGGTTAATAAGACCTGTTCTGGAAGGACTCCATTCGATTTCTTCCAGCACAGTCTCCTTTGTCTCGTCCGCCCATTTAAATGCGAAAGAATCCCGTGGAAATTTAGAAGTTCTCCCTAAAGACTGGCCATATCCTATATCATCATATATTAGCACAAGTCCATCTGATGGAAAATCATTTTGACTAATTTTTTCTGAAAATTTAATAACTTCTTCTTCTACTTTTTCCCTGGTTACAACATGGTGTTCTACTACGTCAAATCCCTGCTGTTTCAGCCAGTCCAGCTGGTATGATCTCGAATTATGGAAATCTACTCCGTCCGCCTTTACAAGCGCAAAAGCAAAAAAGTTTACGTTCCTTTTTGCTGTGATTTCATTGTTGAGCTGACGCACTGAACCACTGCAGAGATTACGGGGATTTTTATATTTTGCATCCGCATCGGGAATTTCTTCATTGATCCTCTCAAAATCCCGGTATCCGATGACTGCCTCTCCCCGAAGGATCAGCTCCCCCTGGTAGGCTATCTTTAAAGGAATATTTTTAAAAACTCTGGCATTGTTGGTGATTACTTCCCCCACTTCTCCAGTTCCGCGGGTAACTGCCTTTACAAGTTCCCCGTTCCGGTAAGTGAGCACAACAGTAAGGCCGTCCATTTTCCAGGACATCACCACTTTCTGATCCCCGGCAAACTCTTTCAGTTCCTCAATATCTTTTGTCTTATCGAGGGAAAGCATCGGGCTTTCGTGCCTCTCCTTGGGAAGTTCACTTAACACCTCATATCCCACATTGACAGTGGGACTGTTTGACAATACCATACCAAGCTCTTTTTCCAGCGCTTCAAGCTCGTCATACAGGGCATCATATTCGTAATTGCTCATGATCTCCTCTGCATCCTGATAATACGCCTTTCCGGCCCGGTTAAGAAGATCTGTCAGTTCCTTCAGTCTCTTTTTCTTCTCTGTCTGATGATCTGCCATTTTCCTGCTATTCTCCTATTCCTTTTTTTCTCCGGACTTTGTACTGTGTTCCTCAATCTGACGGTGCAGTCCGGCCAGCTCCTGATCCGTCAAAGGCCTGCTCTGTCCCGGCTTCATATTGCCGAGTTCTATATTCATAATACGGATCCTTTTCAGCATTCTCACCTGATATCCAAGGGCATCGCACATTCTTCGTATCTGACGGTTCAGCCCCTGTGTAAGGATGATCCGAAAAGTATAAGGTCCTTCCTGATATACACGGCAGGGCCTGGTTACAGCGTCAAGATTTTTTTCTTTATCTGTAATATGGACTCCTTCGGACATTTCCCTGATAAATCCTTCTGTAATCCGGCGATCTACCGTTACCTTGTACTCTTTTTCATGGAAATTGGCCGCCCGCATAATACTGTTGATCATATCTCCGTCATTTGTCATGAGAAGAAGACCTTCGGAATCTTTATCCAGCCTGCCGGCATAGGTGATCCGTACCGGATAGTTTAAAAAACGGACAATATTATTCCGTGTCCTTGGATCTTCTGTACAGACAATGCCTACCGGCTTATAAACTGCCAGGACAACCTTTTCTTCTTTACCGCTGATTACTTTTTTTCCAACCTGTACTTTCTGACCTTTTCGTATCTTCATTCCAAGAACTGCCCTCTGGCCGTCCACATAGACCTTTCCGGATTCGATCAGGCGGTCTGCCTCACGGCGGGAACAGATTCCTGCTTCTGTAATATATTTATTTAAACGGATTTCTTCTTTCACATCAATTGCTCCTAGTATAACATCTGTGTTCTGGTTTCGACAACTTTTCGTTTGTAAAAACATCCTGTCTGTATTAAAATGAATTTAGCGTCGGTGTATGCTTGTTAATATACCTGTTGTGCACCGGCGCTATACATCCTTAAAAGAAAGGACTTTTTGTATGATCATTCTGACACCTGAGACAAAGACCTGCATGTCTCATCTGCTGGCTCATGAGACATTCGATCATTTTTCTTTTATAGAAGGTGAAATTATAACCTTTGGGAAATTTACTATGAGCGGCTTTCTCCAAAAGAGTTTTTTTGACGAACCTCCCAAAGAAGAATATGCTCTCTGGAAACTTTTCAGAGACTACTGCTATTCTATTATCCGTGGAAAACGTACCCCTTTGAGCTTTCGCCTGATCTTTTCTCTCGCCCCGGAAGAAATCGGGAGATTTCTCTCTGACAGCAGACTGGATTTTCCTTTGTCTGATGTCCAGGGACTGTATCTGAATTTCCGGTATGACGGTTCCAAACTCACCTGCACTACCGGAACCTCCTTCCGTCAGTTTATCATGGACAAATCTGTGGAGCAGGCGTGGGATAAAAAAGTCCAGGAACTTTTCTTCCAAAACGGGATTCCCTATGAACTGGACAGTTGAAGTAACCTGATACTTATAGCAGGCAAAGCAGGCGGATATCACATCCGCCTGCTTTTTATATCCTCTATTCTTACTTTCCGGCCGCAAGCCTTTTCAGCGTCTGCCGAATTACTTCCCAGGCCTTTTCAGGGCTCTCAATATCTTTTGTCGCTTCCTCCATGGGACAATTTCCTGTTCCCTGACGATTGCGGATCCTGTCAACCTTTTGCCCACAGAAGCCGTCAATACCGTAATCAGACAATAGAGCGGCTGCCTTCTCACTCATAACCGACGCGTAGACTTCCTTTACTCCTGCCATCACGTAAAGAAACGCTGCCCCTTTGCCTACTACCTTATCCGCTGCAGAGAACCCTTTCAGATCCTCCCCGGCTTCCAGCCATTCAACTAACGGCAGAACTCCCCGTTTTTCTGTTGTCAGTATCTGTTCCCCTCTGCAGAGAACGCAGGTGTATCTGCTCTTGTCAAGAATTTCTACCGCTCTTCTAAGATCACTGCTCATTTTTTGCCCTGTTATTGATCCAGAATACAAGCAGCGGCAGCAGAGTCCACTGCAAGATCAATCCCGGAAGCCCTGTAACAATGCTGTTCCAGATAACAGGCATCTGGATTCCCTGTACACCCAGCAGAGAAACCCCGGCTACAATTGCAGCTGCACGCACCAGACGTCCTGCAATCTGCACAAGAACTACTTTTGCCAGTACAGGCATACTTACATTTCTAAGAAGACCTGCCGCCAGTCCGTAAACTGCCAGCTCGATCATCATAAACGGAAGCATAGCTGCTCCCGGCATTCCTGACAGCGCAAAACTTACAAGGGGACCAAACACTCCGGCAACTGCTCCCGCATAAGGTCCTGCCATCAGTCCTGCCAGAATGATCGGAAGATGCATGGGAAGAAATGTCTCTCCAAGTGCTGTACCAAGTCCCGATACCGCTCCCATTACATGAAATAACTGTGGAATTACAACTGCTCCTGCTATCGCTGCAAATGCGGCAAGAGCCTGTGTTTTGAAAGCCAGTTTCGGAAGATCCTTCTGTTTTGTAATAATCGTGTTTGCCATACTTTCTCTCCTTTCCATTTTTGTTCTGTCATCCTCTTCTCTTGTCAAAAGAGTGTCCCATCCGCTTTTATTTTGTCAGCAGCATCATAATGTCATTGCTTCTCTGTACAAAAGCTGTCATCTCTTCCGGGCTTAAAGGCTTATGAGCCAGCATTGCCAGATCATAAAGCTGTTTGCAGATCACCGGAACATTCTCATTATCTTTGTTTTCAACTACAAACTGGACCAGTGGATGGTTGGCATTCAGAGTCAGCGTACTGTCTGTACCGAACATGGACGGATCCATTCCCGTCATACCGTACATTTTCATCATTTCCTGCATACGTCTGCTCTGCTCTGACAGAGTGATCATAGAAGCCACCTTGTCATCTTTCAGTTTTTCAACCTTTACATTCAGTTTATCATTATCCAGAGCTTTTTTAAAGACCTCTGTTAAAGTATCCGCTGTTTTCTGGAAGTTTTCTTTTTCTTCTTCCTTCACTTCTTCCTTTGCAGATTCTGTAATGTCAGCATCGATGCGCTGGAACTGTATATTTTGGTTCCTCTGTTCCAGTTGTGTGATAAACGGAGAGTCGATATTGTGGTTCAGGATCACCGCATCCTGTCCCTGAGTGCGGAACATATTGATATACTGGCTCTGCTGCTGTTCATCTGTCACATAATAGATAGTAGTCTTCGGCTCTTCCTTCTTCTCTTCACCCCCTGTCTCTGCTGTCTCCTCTTTCTGATCCTTCGGGTCGATTAAAGTTCCGCCGTTTTCCTCTACACACTCTTTCAGAGTCATATATTTATGGTCGATATTCTTGAAGAGAATGTAATCCATCATCTTGTCACAGAATTTTTCGTCCTTCAGGCAGCCGAATTTAATAAACGGACTGATATCATCCCAGTATTTCTCATAATTTTCCTTGTCAGTCTTACACATGCCGCTCAGTTTATCAGCTACCTTTTTGGAGATATAATCTGCAATCTTTGTCACAAATCCATCGTTCTGAAGCGCGCTTCTTGATACATTCAACGGAAGATCCGGACAGTCGATCACTCCTTTTAATACCATCAGGAACTCCGGAATCACTTCTTTGATGTTATCAGCAATAAATACCTGGTTGTTATACAGCTTAATGGTTCCCTCAATGGAATCGTACTCTGTGTTGATCTTCGGGAAATAAAGGATACCCTTTAAATTGAAAGGATAATCCATATTTAAATGAATCCAGAAGAGCGGCTCCTTGTAGTCCAGGAACACCTTTCTGTAAAATTCTATATAATCCTCCTTGGAGCATTCATTCGGATGTTTTGTCCAGAGAGGATGGATGTCATTGATCGCAACCGGACGCTTGTTGATCTTTACTTTGTCCTTTGCCGGGGATACTTCTACCATTTCTTTCTCCCCGTTTTCATTTTCCTTCTCTTCCATCTTGGCTTCCTCATGGATCCGTTCTACAACAACGTCATCCTCTTTCAGGTCAGCCTCATCGATCGTCTCATATTCCTGCTCCGCATTGGCTTTGGACAGGAAAATTTCCACCGGCATGAAAGAGCAGTACTTCTCCAGAACTTCTCTTACACGATACTCATTTGCAAATTCCAGGCTGTCATCATTCAGGAAAAGAGTAATTTCCGTTCCGACTCCTTCTTTATTTCCGTCTGACATCTCATATTCTGTCCCGCCATTGCTGACCCAGTGCACCGGCGCGGATCCTTCCTTATAGGAAAGAGTATCGATATGAACTTCATCAGCCACCATAAACGCTGAATAAAATCCAAGTCCGAAATGTCCGATCATGTCATCTTCCGTTGTTTTGTCCTTGTACTTTTCCAAAAATTCTGTTGCTCCTGAAAAGGCGATCTGAGTAATGTACTCTTCCACCTCATCTGCTGTCATACCGATACCATTATCGATAAATTTCAGTGTCTTTTCTTCCGGATTTACGATCACCTGGATCTGCGGTTTATAATCATCCGCCATCTGATATTCTCCCATCATATCAAGCTTTTTCAGCTTTGTGATGGCGTCGCACCCATTTGAGATCATCTCGCGGACGAAGATGTCGTGATCAGAATACACCCACTTCTTAATAATTGGGAAAATATTCTCACTGCTGATAGATAAATTTCCTTTTTTTGCTGCCATTTATATCACTCCTTATAAATTCTCTTTTTCTCGTCTAAAAAATATGATAATACCCTCTGTTTTAAATGTCAACCAAAAATTAGCACTCTTTTAGTAAGAGTGCTAATAATTCCCTTAAAAATATAAAAATTTCATAAATTTATTCCACGCTCTTTAAGGATTCTACCATATCAATGCGCTTCAGTTTAAAATACATTACCCAGTTTACGAACATGGAAAATCCCCATGTAAAGAGAAGGCTGTACAGATAACTCGGGAAATGGATCACTCTGCCGAACATGATCTCGTCTACCTCCACAGTGACAATAATAAACTGAAGCAGAAGCCGTCCAAGCCCCATTCCCGCAAGGGCTCCTATCAATGTGAGAAGAATATTCTCCCGGTATACATAGGAAGCCACCTCTATGTCATAAAATCCCAGTACTTTGATGGTTGCAAGTTCCCGTTTTCTTTCTGTAATATTAATGGTATTCAGATTATAAAGTACTACAAAAGCCAGCATTCCGGCCGATATGATCAGTACAACAATGACCAGATTTAAACTTTGAAGCATATCATCCAGCCTGCCTTCTATACTGGTAGTGTAACTGATATTCAGCACATTTTCATTGTCCAGAAGACGGCTTCCGATCTGTTCCGCCTGATCTTCTTTTCCATCCTGCAGTTTCACAAGGACTCCATTATATTTTGCCTGTGCTCCAAATAGCTCCTCATAATATTCCGGTGACAGATAAATGTAATGTCCTATATAATTTTCACAGATAGCCTCTACCGTCACTTCCTTTTCACCAAGACCGTTATCTTCCAGCTTCACGGTATCTCCGGTTTCCACGCCAAGGGCTTCCGCCGCTTTTTCTGTCAGGATAGCTCCCTCGCCTTCCAGCGTATAGGATTCTGATGAGGTTCTGCTTCGGAATGTAAGGAAATCCTCAATATGTTCTGTACTTTCCGGTACTGTAAGATAGACATCCAGAGTTTCACTGTCTGATTTCACCTCCAGATTCTGCATCCGGACCTGGAGTTCTCCGTCTACAGCCTTTTCGTCCTTTACCGCATTTACGATCTCATCTTTTTCCTCTGCAGATAATCCATCATCATAGTAAACTGCGGCATCATAATGCTGAATCTCCTGATATTGCAGATCCGGGACCTCAAAAATGCTGTCCTTCAGCCCAAAGCCCACTACCATCAGAGCCATGCAGCCTCCTATACCAAACACTGTCATAAAAAACCGTTTTTTATAGCGGACCAGATTTCGTATAGAAGATTTCCACGTAAAATTCAAATGCCGCCAGATCAGTCCCACTCTCTCCAGAAGAATCCTCTGCCCCTGTTTTGGCGCCGGAGGACGCATCAGCTGGGCCGGAACACTTGCCAGTTCTTTATAACAGGCCATAAGTGTTGCCGCAAGAGTACAGAGCACAGCGATCAAAGTTGCCTGCAATGCATAGCTCATGTGATAGGGCACAAGGATATCGGGAATATGCTGATACATGATCTTATAAGCATATATGATGATCCACGGAAAGATCTTTTCTCCTAAAAGTACACCGACAATGCTTCCGCCCAGAGTAGCTGTCAGAGCATATGTAATATATTTCCCCGCAATAGCCAATTTGCTGTATCCAAGAGCTTTCAGCGTTCCGATCTGGATTCTCTGCTCCTCCACCATTCTTGTCATAGCAGTAAGGCTGATAAGCGCCGCTACCAGAAAGAATACAGCCGGAAATACCTGCCCGATAGCTCTCATCCTGTCGGCGTTGTCCCCGTATCCGTCATACTCCGCCAGTGCACTGCTCCTGTCCTGCACATACCATTCAGGGTTTTCGATCTTTTCTATTTCTGCTCTGGCATCGGCGATTTCCTGCTTTGCCTCCTCAAGCTGTCTCTCACCGTCCGCAATCTTTGCTTCTCCGTCTGCGATCTGCTGCGCTGCCTCAGCTGCCGCCTTCTCATATTCGGACCATCCGTCCTGAATTTCTTTTTCACCGGATGCCAGTTCGTTTTTCCCTGACTGAAGAGTTTTTTCCTGACCGTTTAGCATCTCCCACGCTGCATCAATCTGGGCCTGCCCGGCATCGATCTGTCTTTTCGATGCATCCAGCTCCTCTCTTGCCTGCTTAAGCTGAGCCTCGCCATCCCGGATCTGGTTCCCGGCTTCTATAAGTGCCTGTTCACCGGATATCAGCTGCTGCTCCTTTTCAAGAAGCTGCTGCTCTCCCGCTGCCAGCTCCTGTTCCTTCTTCTCAAGATCTGCAAGCTGACTTTCCAGAGCCGCGATCATTGTATTGAGAGCCTCTTCACTTTCAATGCCCTGTCCCTGCATCTGTGCGGTCAGAGCATCTTTTTGCTGATTCCATCCGGCAAGGCTTTCTTCCAGGCCGGCTTTTACAGAATCCCACTGTTCCAGAAATTCTGTCTCCTCCTGTGTCCTTTCCTCCTCCGGAATCTTCAGGATTTCTTCATAATGCACCGCGCCTTCTTCCATCTGTCCTGTAACCTGGTCAATATTATCCTGGCAGGTTTGAAGAGCAGCCTGCAGCTGCTTCAACGGTTCCAGAGATGAGTTGATCTCGCCCTTTCCCTGTTCCAGCAATTCTTTTTGCTCATCCAGCTCCTGTTTTTGCCTGGCAATTTCCTGCTTCGCCCCGGTGATCAGAGGCATTTTCTGATTGTATTCTACAAGATAAGCTGCCCTTGCGCTCTGCAGCTCGCTTTCTTTTTGCTCCAGCTGTGCCGCACCGCTTTCATATTGTTGTTTCCCCTCATCCAGCGAAGCCTGTTGGGAAATCAGTTCCTGCTTTCCTGACTTAAGCTGGGCTTCCCCATCTGCAATCTGCTGCCTGGACTGCTCGAGAAGCTCCTGGGAATCCTCCAACTGTTTTCTGGCGTCTGCAAGCTCTTTTGCAGCCGTGCTTTTAGAATCTTCCAGTTCCTTCCGTGCATCCGCAAGGGTTTTTGATTCCTCGTCTACCGTCTGCTGTGCGTCGTCCACTTCTTCGTAGGCCTCATCCATAATATCCTGTCGCCGCACTTCGCACCTGGCGTCGGCAATTTCTTCCAGACGGTCTGCCGTTTCAGAAACAACTGTTTCATATTCGTCGGTAAATGCCGTCTCATCGGCCGCTCCTTCCACCCGGACATAAGCCTCCGAGTAGATATCCATACAAAAACTCTCTTCCGGCACCGCAATAAAACCACTGACTTCGCCGTTTCCTACCGTACTGCTGCCTCTCCCGAAGGAAATATAAAGAGGGCTGTTTCCGATTCCCACAATTTCATAAGTATCTGTTGTGAGAGTATCCGAAAGAGGGTCGTCGCTTCCGGAGGAAACTGTGATGGTATCCCCCACTTTGTACCCTTCGCTGGCTGCAAAGTCCTCATCTAAAAGACACTCTCCCTCTTTTTGAGGGAGCTGCCCTTCCGCTACCTGCACATCATTAAAATTTTCCTGTATGGACATGACATGGACAACCTTTTCCGTATCTCCCACGGAACAGAGCACATCCGTACTGTAGGCTCCTTCTGCCGCCTCAACGCCTTCCGTCTTTTCTATTTCTTCAATATCATCTTCCGTAAGCCCCATCGTTCCCATGACTTTAATGTCCATCAGATGTTCCTTGTCAAAATAGGCATCACCGGAAACTCTCATACTGGGTTCGGAAGATCGGATTCCCGCATAGAAAGCAACTCCCAGCGCTACAATGAAAAAGATAGAAATAAAACGGCCCCGGGACTTTTTGATCTCCATGAAGAAGTCCTTATGTAACATATTCCTTTTTTTCTTCATACAATCCCTACCATTCTATCGTTTCTACCGAAACCGGATGGGGGTTTTCCACGATTTCTTTTGTCTTTCCGTTTTTAATCTTGATCACGCGATCCGCCATAGGCGCAATTGCCGAATTATGCGTGATAAGAATCACTGTCATTCCTCTTTGGCGGCAGGTATCCTGCAGTAATTTTAAAATCGCCTTTCCTGTATTGTAATCCAGAGCACCTGTAGGCTCATCGCACAGCAAAAGTTTGGGATTTTTAGCCAGCGCCCGGGCGATGGAAACTCTCTGCTGCTCTCCTCCGGAAAGCTGCGCCGGAAAATTATCCACCCGCTCTCCTAAGCCTACATGCTGCAGCACTTCTCTTGCATCCAAAGGGTCTTTGCAGATCTGCAGCGCCAGCTCCACATTTTCCAATGCGGTAAGATTGGGGATCAGATTATAAAATTGAAAAACAAATCCAATATCATCTCTTCTATAGGAAATCAGTTCCTTTCCGCTGTATTTTGTAATATCATTTCCGTCGATCCACACCTCGCCCCCGGTGGCTGTATCCATTCCGCCCAGTATGTTCAGCACCGTGGTCTTTCCGGCACCACTTGGTCCAACTACAACTGCAAATTCGCCTTTTTTTATCTGGAAGGAGATCCCATCTGCTGCTGCAATATCTACTTCTCCCATATGGTATATTTTTTTTACGTCTTTCAAAGAGACAAATTCAGGCATAAAGTACCTCCTGTGGATAATGTTCTCCCGAACTGAAATTTTACATTGTATGCAGTTATTATATCACTTATAATAGAAATTGTAATGTTCTGTATTGGAAGTTTATAAGATTTTAAGAATGGAGTGGTACAATGGAAAAAGTAGAATTTGTGAAAGCACAAAGTGACGAAGACATCCGCCGGGTTGCGGTTCTTGCCGAAGAAATCTGGCATGAACATTTCACAGATATTATCGGAGAAGCACAGGTGAATTATATGGTAGAAAAATTTCAGTCCTATCCGGCTCTTAAAGCGCAGATTGCCGACGGGTATGAATATTATCAGATCATGTATGACGGGCAGCTGGCAGGCTATACCGGGGTACATCCGGAAGATGGCAGACTCTTTTTAAGCAAGCTTTATCTGCACAAAGATTTTCGCGGAAAACATTTAAGTACAAAAGCCTTTCATTTTCTCACAGAACTCTGCCGTAAAAGAAATCTTTCTTCGATTTGGCTCACCTGTAACAAACATAATGATCATACACTAAAAGTATATGATCATCTCGGTTTTCATACTATCCGCTCCGAAAAGAATGACATTGGAAACGGTTTCTATATGGATGACTATATTATGGAATATTCCGTGACAGGATAAATGAAAAATAAATTACTGTGCCTCTCTTCCGATCAGATGATCAAGGCTGATCTCAAAAACATCAGCAATGCGGCACAGCATAAAAATATCCGGAACACGTTTATTATTTTCATAAGATGACAGGGAAGTACGGTCCACACCTATCTTTTCTGCCATCTCTTTTTGTTTCAGACCGTGCTCTGTTCTGAATTTACGGATCCTGTTTCCGATTTTATATGGTTCTGTCATTTTTACTGGTTCCTTTGTCCCTCTTACAGATTTTCTTTCAGATTTGACTTCATATCAGCAATCATCCGGTTAATGATCTTCAATTCCCTTCCGTTGCAATTCTCCAACTGTTCCATGATCTCACTCTGATAAATCTTCGCCGATTCTGTCAGGCTGTCACATAAAAGACAGTCCGTTGTGACCTGGAGTGCATTGGCTGTTTTAACCAGAAAATCTACGCTGAGTTTCCTGCTGCCATTTTCCACATGGCTGATATGGGGAACAGAGTACTCTATCTCATAAGATAATTCCTGCTGTGACATATTCCGCTGCTTCCGTGTTTCTTTGATCCGCTGTCCAAGCTTTGCATAATCCATAGCACTACCTCCGTCAGTCGTATTCTTATTTTATTGGAAAGTCTTCATTTTTAACATGCACTGTAAGAATAATGCTATGCTTATAGTTTAAATATTGTAAAATTTTTTTCGTTTAAAAATTAACGGGGGACGTAGTAAAGTTAAACTTTGCTACGTCCCCCGTTTACGTTTTAACAATCTGTCCAGCAAAAGCAGAAGGGCTGCCGCTGCTGTCACCGCCGCTCCTGCTCTTTTTCCCGGCGCATGATAGATCAGCTCTATCTCATGTTGTCCGGCTGTCACTTTGGCTCCGGTGAATCCTTCATTTACTTTCTGAACAGTTGTTTCTTTGCCGTCTATGCGTATTTCAAAATTTTCGTCATACGGAATGGATGTGATCAGCCATCCCTCTTTCTCTGTATGAAAACTCCCTTTCAGATTGTCGCCGTCCTTTTGAAGCTGTAATCCTGCATCTTTCCACCAGGCCGTATCCTCTTCTTTTGGACTGGCATACCATACCCGGATATCAGAAATCTCATAATCTCCCTTGCCTAATTCAATTTCCAGACTGTCGGTCTCCTCTGTCAGACTGCAGGTGTAACAGAATGTTGTATTTCCATTATAATAAACAGCGCTTTTCGCTGTAAGTTTATTTTTCTCACCCTGTACTGTAACCGAAACATCAGAAGACCGGCGGTTATTTTTTACATCAAAAGAAATAAAAAGAAGGCTGTCATTCTTTTCTCTTTCCGTCAGGGGAAGGGTAATTTTCTCTGTCTTATCTGACTGTATGTGAAAGCTGTCCTGAAATCCTGTCAGATCAGCTTCCCGCATAGTTCCTGCCATTTCTTTTGCATCGGTATCCTCTGACCCCTCTCCTGCCACAGCGCAGTTTTGGAGCGCCATCTGTTTTTCCTGCCAGGAAAGATTGTGAAAGTCCTCTTCTGATATAACCTGGTCTGTTACATAGCCCACCGGAAGCACATCTTCATTTTCATAAATGCAGGTGCCGTTTATGGTATCGATCAGCTGATATCCCTCCGGTGCCTCCGCACCGCTCCCTTCTCTTACGATCAGATACCGTACTCCCATTATTTTCAAAAATAACGGATTATTTGATAATTCCTGCATAAGAAGATTTCTTGTGGGCCTGCTTAACTGAAGTTCTTCTTCCCGAAATGCCTTGTAATCAGGATTTGTCACCGACGAATAGCAGGAAGTTACATTCTGTCCCGGGACCAGGATATCATTGTCCGCCGCCTTATTCTGTTCTGCGGTTCCTCTTGTCTCTGTCCGGTAAAGCCCGTCCTCTTTTTCCAGCACCTTCTTCACTGCTTCTGTCACGTCATCGCTCTCATATTCTTCCATCCACGCTTCTGTCACAAGTTCTTTCTTCGTCAGAGAAATCTGCAAAAAACAGCTGCAGCACATTGTCAGAAGAATCCCGGTACACACAGCCCTTTTCCAGATTTTCCATCCTGCCAGCAGCGCCGCCCCCATCAGGATCATATCCAACAAAAGCACATATATTTCATAAGTATCATATTTTGATGATCTGACATATTGTACGCCTATGATAAGAAAAATTGCCGCCGCCCCGAATCCTGCCGCCAGTTTTCTCGGCGCTATCACTCCTTTTTTGAACCGGACAAGGAAAGATGCTGTCAGATAACTGACCAGTGGAAGGAAGGGAATAAACGCCTTTTCTCTAAGATAGAGAGTACCGTTCAAAATCCAGTCAAAAACCGGAAACAGCAGCAGAACGGTAAGTGACACTGCCATATATTTCTCCCGGCTTCTCCGGTAAAACAGACTTATCGCGATCACGATCACCGCTGCCGCTGTAAGTCCCATTCCGTAAGGATGGTATAGAATCTTGTCCAATTCGATCTCCGGCAGGAAAAGCTCCTTCCAGGATACGCTGCTGCCTTCGCTCCTGCCTGCCAGCATGGCACAGCAGGTAGGGACAAGATAAAAAAAGGACAAAAGACCCCCAAAAAACGCCGGATAAAACTGATGCCACAAAGATTTTATCAAAACTGCCGGGGAGGATGCCCACTCCTTTTTCCATCCGCACAGTCCGTAAAGAACCAGAGCGGCTACACCTCCCAGGGCAAAATAAAAATTGTTCAGCACCATCCCCAATACGCCCAGCGTCACAAAGGCATACTTTCCGGTACGGCAGTATCTGTCATATCCAATCAGTGCAAGAAACAAAAAAGGCAGATAACTGACAAACATAAACTGCATGGAGGAATGATAAATAACCGGTCCCGCAAGAACAACTGCAATGGAAGCAAAAAAACTTTCCTCTTCCTTAAACTGATTCCCCTTCAGCCAGACATAACACAAAATCCCGTCTGCAATCTGTTCCAGGGCCGCCAGGATCTGAAGGTAATCTGTCATTTCAATAAAGGGCAGCAGGTAGGACAAAAGATACAATGGGTTATAAAGGCCGTAGTAAGCGAAATTGTAAATATTCTGCCCGCCGCCAAGCTCCATGGAAAAATCCGGAAAAAGATTTCCCGTCTCGTAAAATCTCTGTCGGAAATATTCCGGAAATACACTGTGCTGTGAAAGCCAGTCTACTTTAGATCCGGCCAGGTATCCGCCGTTTATTTTCAGAAGGTATACTATGACTGGTATCGCTGTAAGTATCAAGGGAAATAAGATTTTCCTTTTGTCCCTGCATCTGATCTTCTTCATCACTGGAACTCCTTAATAAATAAATTGGCCGGTGCTTGATCTCCATGTAGGCCCTGGCAAGATATTGACCGATAATTCCCAGGCACAGAAGCTGTATACCCCCAATCAGAAAGATCACGCACATCATAGCCGGCCAGCCTGCCACCGGATCGTGCCAGAACAGGTTCTTGATGACAAGGAATACGATCATAAAAAACGCAATACCGCAGAACAGAATGCCGCCGTAAGACGCCGCTGACAAAGGAAGAGTGGAAAAGCCCAGTATCCCATCCAGGGAATATTTAAACAACTTAAAAATAGACCACTTTGTGTCTCCGGCTGCTCTCTCCACATTGTGATAAGGCAGCCACTTTGTCTTAAATCCCACCCAGCCGAACAATCCTTTTGAGAAGCGGTTGCACTCGCTTAAAGCCAGGACCGCATCCGTCATCTTTCTTGTCATCATACGGAAATCTCTGGCTCCTTCTTCTATTTTTACTTTTGAAATCCGATTGATACATTTATAAAAAGAGGCCGACAAAAAGGAACGGATTTTTTTCTCACCTTTTCTGTCCTCTCTCCGGGTGGCCACACAGTCATACTCCCCTTTTCTCAAAGTCTGATACATTAAGGGAATATATTCCGGCGGATCCTGCAGGTCTGCATCCATCACAGCCACATAATCTCCCCTTGCCGCCTGAAAGCCTGCATACATTGCCGCTTCTTTGCCGAAATTTCTGGAAAAGGACAGGTAGCGCCATTTTTCATTTCTTTTGTGAAATTCCATAAGCAGCGAAAGCGTCCTGTCAGTAGAGCCGTCGTCCACAAAAATAAGCTCTACTTCAGCCCTCTGCATTTTATCTATGATCTTTCCCATTTCTTCTATATAAACAGGAAGCACCTCTTCTTCGTTAAAGCAGGGAACAACGATGCTGATTAAAGGTTTGTTTTCCTCACGCATAAAAAAGACTCCTTTCCATGAATATCTGTTATTAAGTGTACACTTAATTTGTGATAATTAATGAAAAGAAGTCTTAAAAATTTTTAAAGATTTATTTATAAGCTGTTTATAAATTTCAGGAAGGCCTTTCGTCCTTCTTCTGTGCACTTGTAGACGCCCGCATCCTCCAGAACATGAGTAAATACAATGCCAACTTCCTCTTTCAGGATATCCATTACATTGTCTCTGGAAATATTTTCATATTTCGGAAGGAAGGATTTTACCCAATTAGCATGTTTTTCAATCTTCTCATTGCTCTGGATTTCTTTGCCTTCTACAATATACTCTGCCAGAATCTCCAACTCTTCCTTCAGTCTGGACGGAAGGACCGCAAGTCCCATTACCTCAATAAGGCCGATATTTTCTTTCTTGATATTATGGTACTGTGCATGAGGATGATATACGCCGAGAGGATGCTCCTCTGTGGTAATATTGTTCCTCAATGTCAGATCCAGCTCGAACATCTCCCCATGTTTTCTTGCAATCGGAGTGATCGTATTGTGAGGAGTCCCCTCTGTATGCGCATAGATAAAGGCTTCCTCATCCGTATAATTTCTCCATGCCTGAAGCACATGATCCGCCAGGTCGATCAGGCGTTTCTCATATTTACTGCGGATACGAAGTACGGAAAGAGGCCATTTCACAATCCCGGCCTCCACATCCTCATATCCCGGTATGGAAACCGGTATTTCAATAGGTGCCTTTGCCATTGCGAAAGTATAGTTACCGCCCTGGAAATGGTCGTGGCTTAAAATGGAACCTCCAACGATCGGCAGATCCGCATTCGATCCGAGGAAATAATGAGGAAACTGTTTTACAAAGTCAAACAGTTTGACAAACGCATCCCTGTCTATCTTCATCGGCACATGCTGACCGTTAAATACGATACAGTGCTCATTATAATATACATAAGGAGAATACTGAAATCCCCAGCGGGTTCCGTTGATAGTCAGAGGAATGATGCGGTGTGTCTCCCTTGCCGGATGATCCGCGCGTCCTGCATATCCTTCATTTTCCATACAGAGCTGACATTTCGGATAGCTGACTGCCTTTGCTGCCCCTGCTGCCGCAATTGCCTTTGGATCTTTCTCCGGCTTGGACAGATTGATGGTAATATCGATCTCTCCATAAGGGGAATCCACTTTCCATTTCATATCCTTTTTAACCCGGTATCTCCGTATATAATCACTGTCCTGACTGAATTTGTAGAAAAATTCTGTCGCAGCCTCCGGTGACTTTTCATATTCCTTCCAAAATTCCTGCTGTACCTGTGCCGGTCTTGGAAGCAGGCAGTTCATAAGCTTCGTGTCAAACAGATCCCGGAAAACAACGCTGTCTTCTACAAGTCCTCTTTCTTTCGCTTCCTCAAGAAGCCCTGCTAAGATTTCTTCCAGATCCAGGTTTTCCATATCTGTTTCCGCATCTTCATAATTGTTCTCCCCAAAAAGATCAAGAAGCAGATTTGTTGTGTAAACCCTCTCACATTCCGGAGTCAGTCCGGTCTTTATTCCATATTCTACTAATTTTTTTATATTCTCATAAAGCATAACTCTTTCCTCCTAAATTGCTCTGCCTCTTCCCTATGACAGGCGGTGTGCGCCATCTCCGATATCTACCACGTAAATTTCTGCTTTCTTATGGCATTTTTCCTGATAGCCTTTCTGCACTTCTTCGATAAAAGTATCCACTGCCTCATTTTTCACAATGCTGACTGTACATCCGCCGAATCCGCCTCCGGTAATACGGGATCCGATCACTCCCGGTATCTTCCATGCCAGCTCTACCAGCACATCGATCTCCTCGCATGAGACTTCGTAATCATCTCTTAAAGAAATATGAGATTCATTCATATATTTTCCAAACTGCTCTACATTTCCTGCTTTCAAAGCTGCTTCTGCATGAATGGTACGCTGATTTTCGTATACCGCATGTTTCGCTCTCCGGCGGCACACATCTTCTTTGATCGCTTCCTTATATTTTTCAAATTCTTCCTCTGTCAGATCACCCAGAGCCTGAATGTCTGTCACCTCTTTCAGCTCTTTTAAAGCCCTCTCGCACTCATTTCTCCTGTCGTTATATGCGGAGTCTACCAGGCTATGCTTTACCTTGCTGTTAGTGATCACGATCTTGGCGTCTTCCAGTTTCACCGGAGCATATTCATATTCCAGTGTGTTGGTATCAAGAAAGATCGCATGGTCTTTCTTTCCCATTGCACTTGCGAACTGATCCATGATTCCGCAGTTGCATCCATTGAAATTATTTTCGGAATACTGTCCGATCAGCGCAATGTCCGGAAGGGAAACCTCAAATCCATACAGATCCTTCAGCATTACCCCTGTCAGCACCTCCAAAGATGCAGAAGAAGAAAGCCCTGAACCGTTTGGAATATCTCCGTAGATCAACACATCCATCCCGCAGTCCATCTGGTATCCTCTTTCCTTAAAAGCCCACAAAACTCCTTTTGGATAGTTGGTCCATCCTGCTTTTTTGTCAGGTACCAGATCATTTAAGTCTGACTCCACAATCCCTATGCTCTCAAAATTCATGGAATAAAACCGCAGTTTACTGTCCTGTCTCTTCCTTGCCACTCCATAGGTTCCCAGTGTCAGGGCACATGGAAATACATGACCTCCATTGTAATCCGTATGCTCTCCAATCAGATTGACACGTCCGGGTGCAAAATACATGCGGATGTCTCCGCCGTCTCCATATTTCCCGATAAATGCACTGTACAATTTCTCTTTCATTTTTTCACACACCTCTCTCATTGCTTGGCCCACAATACCCTTGCTTTTACGTTGCTACCATTATAAATTTTTCCCGCCGGAAATACTATAAACATCATGGTCAAAACTATAAAAATATTGCGTTTTTACAGAATCAGCCCATAATGTTTCATTGACTGCCAGATAGCCTCCTCTTCCACTGCAGGCGCAATGTATTCTGCATAGGGATCAAGAACCGGATCATGAACGCCCATGGCAATTCCATGTCCTGCGTACCGGAACATAGCCAGATCATTGCTGCTGTCTCCGAATGCATAGGAATCTTCCCTGCCGATTCCGAATTTTTTTAAGACCACTTCCATGATCGTTGCTTTGGAATACCCTTTCATAATACATTCATAAGTGTGATTCCCCCGGTCCAGGATTTCCAGATAATCTGACAGAAAATCAAAGAACTCTCTGCTGTTGCTGTGCTCATCCTCATAGGCAAAAAGCTTATCGTAAGCACAGCCGCCCTGCTCAATACAGCGTTCCAGACCAAGTCCTCTGTTATTCATATATTTCCTTGTATTTTCCAGGCTGTCAAAGCGGGAGATACGTGAAGAAAAATACACATCGTCCTTTCCTTCATACAAAGCGTCTACCCTGCATTCCTGCGCTTTTTTCACAATCGCATCCGCAGCCTTTCCATCCAGGTGCTTTTCAAAGAAAATCTCCTCTTCAAATTCTCCATAAATCCCGCATCCGCATAAAAATCCGTGCACCGGAAGTCTCTTCAGTTCTTCCGGAATACTGCAGATCGTGCGCCCGGTATTAACAAAGATCAAATGCCCCTTTTTCTTTGCCTCCTCCAGTGCGTGTACTGCACTCTCCGGGATCTGGTGCGTCACTTCACTCAACAGAGTTCCATCTATATCAAAAAACAATGCTGCTCTTTTCATCTTGCCTTTTCAGTTCCTTTCTCCCATTTCCACATATCATATCCGGCGGTCCACAGATAAAACTTCTCCGTTTTCACAAGTGTACCATGAGAGCCTTATATTGACAACTGTTCAAAAGAGTGAAGCAAAGGAGACATGCAATAATATTGTTTATAATGCTGCAAATGAAAAACCTTTTTTAACTACACAAGTTTACTTTCCCCGGTACATTGGATATAATATAAGCAAAGATAAAGAAAACTTGAGTTCTAAAGAATAGAAAGGGTGAATTATATGAATTTGGCAAAAATCTCTGCAAACGGTCAAATCACTGTGCCGGTAGAAATCAGACGGCAACTTGGTCTAAAATCCGGCGATAAAATTCTGTTCCTCCAAAATCAAAATGGAGAGATCGTTGTCAGCAACGCCTCCGCTGCGGCTATCCGCAAAGCGCAAGCGGCCTTTACCGGAGCCGCCGAAGCGATAGGTGTATCCAATGAAGATGATATTCAAGCGCTTGTAGACAAAGCACGTTACGGAAAGGAAGGGTAAAATGCGGATATTGATAGATACAAACATTTTGTTTTCCGCATTGGTTTTTCCCCGTTCCAAACCCGCGCGGGCTTTGCTTTACATCGCAGACAATCACGAAATCGTCTTGTGCGATCGCAATATTGCGGAGCTGCGGAATATCCTCGGACGGAAGGCTAATATTTGTGCGTATTTATCCCATATAATCACTTTGTAGTGCTTCTGCCAAATTGCATTTCAGAATTTTTTTGCTCCCTATATAATATGCCAGTGTAACAAAGCCAAAAATCGCCGCGATAAAAATTACAATAGGAACAATCGGAACCACTGACAAAAACTCCATTGGATTCAGATAACTTGCCGTTATCATAAACCAGACAAACAATACAGTGACCGGCAACGTAATCAGAACAGGACGCCCTGCAATAACAAGAGCCTCAATTCGAAATATTTTACGCATACCTTCCGGCGTCATACCGATAGACATATACCTCGCAAACTCTCTTTTCCGTTGCCGGATAAACCCCAACGTGTTGGAAAAGACATTGGCAATTCCAATCAGAGCAAGTAATGCACACAATGCCCCAATAATCAGCTTATAGCCATTTAGCATAGCGTCATTGTCTATTTTTTCCTGAACACGGTTTTCTATCTCAAACATAAATTCATGCTCCAGGATATTTGTCAGTTCCGTTTCTATCTCATTCAATTCAGTTAAGGTTCTATCTTTCGTGTCCAGTACGCGAATATATGCGTCTTGCTCTGCATTCCCAATCACTTCTTTGATCTGTTTCCACGTTGAAACCGAAAGGAACTGAGCCAACACATAGTTATCGTATTCTTCTCTTAAAACCGGCGGTTCCTGTGTATAGCCCAAAACAGGGACTGTGACAGCAGTTGCCGCGTCATCACAATTTTGTAAGATGATGGTGTCCTGTTCCTCAGTTAAAAACGGAACATATTCTTTGTACCTAAAATTGCTGTTTACGCTGTCCCAGATACGGTTCAGAATCACACTCCCTGTCCCTGACGGAGAAACGCCGATCTGCTCACAGTATGCAGCAAAGCTGCTGTCATCCATAATGACAATAGGGACCTGGATAGTATAGGTGTCATCGGCAGCACTGACAGAGTTTCCGGCCAACTCCTCTATCCCTCCCAGACTTTCCACTTTCTTGCTGATGGCCTCCGTGGGAACAGAACTATAAGCCTCCGCCTTTTGATAAATCACGCTGTCTGTACCATCCAGCGCATGGATTTCATCTTCGTAAGTAAAATCCTCTATCGGAGTGTCTTTTACGGTTGCCATGACATCCCAAGCGTCCTGATATCGTTCAAAATACGTATGGTTCGTGCTGATTCCTGAAAGAGTAAAGAAGCACAGCATGAGTGTAAAGCCCAGGAAGGAAAGGGTTAAGGACAACGTAGAGGTTCTTAAGGCTTTCTTCTGCGCCTTCAGCGCATTGCCGGCCAATTCGCCTTCTACTCCAAACAGCCGTGCAAGGATACGAGACTTTTTCCTACGTTTTAGCTGCAACTCGTCTATATTTTTAATAGCTTCCAGCGGAGTCAGCTTGCTTAGTTTTCTGGCTGGCAGCCATGCGGAAATCAACACTGTCAGAACAGATACCAGGATTGTGATGACAAATACGAGAGGATGATAAGTAAATACCGCATCATGCCTGCCCACAATGCCATCCGCAAGGACATTTACAATCTGTATAGTTCCGAAAGTCAAGGCAATCCCGATAAAACTTCCGAGCAAAATTGGGATGGCACAGAGAACAGCCACCTCCTGCAAAAGGCAGGTACGAATTTGTCCCGGCGTTGCCCCTATACTGGAAAAAATACCAAATTGATGAACACGGGCGTTCATGGATACGGCAAAGGAGTTATGAATAATCAAAACCAAAGATACCGATACAAGCAGAAGCACAGCCAAATAAAAGGCCAGCAATAAGGGAGGGCTGGCATCCTGTGGATCATGGATAAAATATGTTGACAACAGCGATTCATGATACACCACGGAACTGTCAGGGACTCCCAGTTTCTGAGCAATCAAGGGCATATCCTGATATACTGTCCTCATGTTGTAAAAGCAAATATCAATTACAAGGGTTTGCCCATCCGATAATTCTTCATTGACAGCAGCGGTTTTCACATTAGCAAAGTGTTCAATGTCGAATACCGCATTTTCTTTAAATGTTCCTGTAATACGACCTTGCCAGTTTCCTTCTTCCAGGACAATGGATTCTATCTCGTAATTCCAGAAATTGTAGAACAAGCCACACAGCAAAGACAGAAACAAAGCCGAAATAAACGCGGCAACAAGGACGGATAAGCTGGAGGCACGATTCTTTTTTATAAATCCGATTGAATAGTCTTTCCACATATTCTTTACCGACCTTTCTGATCGCTGATGATTTTCCCATCCTCTATGGTTATAATGCGATCTGCTTCTAAAGCAACCTTTTCGTCATGGGTAATCAACAGAATAGTCTGGTTCAGGTTGCGGTTTGACAATTTCAATAGATCAATAATTTCTTCTCCGTTTTTCCGATCAAGGTTCCCTGTTGGCTCATCAGCAAGTAAGAGGGCAGGGCGATAGATCAAAGAACGGGCAATGGCCGCGCGCTGTTGCTGCCCGCCCGATAATTGGTTGGGAAGAAAATCCAGCTTATCTTCAATACCTAGCGAACGGACAATCTGGTCAAAATATTCCTGGTTGGGTTTCCGTTTATCTAACATGAGCGGCATAAGGATATTTTTTCGGACGGTAAGCGTTGGAATCAAATTATAAAACTGATAGACCAGCCCCACTTTTCTACGCCTGAAAATCGCTGCCTGTGTTCGGTTCATCTTGGATATATCTGTTCCTTCTATCACTACTTTTCCCTCTGTGGGCTTATCCACACTGCCTAAAATATGCAGCAAGGTAGATTTCCCTGAGCCAGACGCACCCACGATTGCCACAAATTCTCCTTTTTGGATGGAAATGTCAATATGATCCAGAGCCACGACCTGATTATTTCCAGCGCCATATACCTTTCGTAAATTTTCACACTTTAGTATTTCCACGTCGCTTTCTCCTTTCCACTGTTTGCCGTGCGTTCCACGGCATCAAGGTATACCCGCAGGGTGTTTCTGTACTGCAGTTTATCTTGCGTACAGTATAGCAAAGTAAAGTGACATTTCAGTGACTGTACAGCCTTATTTCAAAACATGCACCGCCGTTTCGTCGATTATAGGCAGTAATCGTCCCGTTCTGTAACTCAAAGATAGAACGGGCAAGCGCCAGACCAATTCCGATACCATCTCCTACTGCACGCTTGCCACGATAAAAGCGATCAAAAAGATGTGGTAAATCCTCCGTGTCAAAACCTGTTCCATCATCCCATATCTGAATTTCTGCATAAAGAGGATTACCTGAATACTCACAATGGACAATCCCGCCAGACTGTGAATGCTCCATACAGTTTTTCATTAAATTGATGAAGGCTTCCATTGTCCATTCCAGATCACCGAAAAATTCAATGCAGCCGTTTTCTGGTATCTCGATAGAAATATGACTATCTTGTAATAAATCATTCAGATTTTCCGCTACCAGATTAAGTGCTGTATAAAGATCAACTCTTTCGTGCTTTAACAGCAGCGTTCCCGAGTCAATCTTAGAAAGCATAAGCAGGGATTCTTCCAGACGGTTCAGTCTATCCAACTGCCTTTCAATCCGATTGGCATATTCATTGGCTCTTTCTTTCCTCATAAGCTGTAAAGACAGGAATGCTGCGGTAATCGGTGTTTTTAGCTGGTGTGCGATATTTGCCAGGTTTTCAGCAAAGTTTTTCCTTGCAGAAACGGCTGCTTCTCTGGTCTGATAGAGCATTGTAACAGTTTTGTATATCTCGTCCTGTAATCTGGAAAAATCGTCTTCCTGTGTCTGTATCAGGGTTCCCCCAGCCCCTATGTTGACCCGCTCCAAATACTCCGTCAAATCGACAATACGTTTTTGACTACGCCTGCGAAACAGCCATGCTGCTAAGACAAATGATCCAGAAACCATAAGAAATAACATGACAGGAAGAATAAAAGTATGTGTTGAAAGCTCTTTGCAGAATTCTCCTTCACGATAGCCATACATTCCCAAATAATTATTTTCTGCTATCTCTTGTTCGCTCAACGAATGATACTCTTTCAAGCTAGACAGTAGCTGCGGCTCGGCTTCAGGGGAATTTTCCAGAATGATTTCACAGAATGCGGAAATATGTTGATAAGCTATCTGACGGTAGGTGTGATAAAACAACGCGGTTGTGAAAATTATCCCCATCAAGAGAACCGCGACTGGAAAAAGCAGTAGGATTCCCTGTTTTCTTCTTTCATTCATTTCGTATCCTCCATGCGGTAGCCAAAGCTACGGATTGTTTTTAAACAGAGCGGATGATGCAGCTTTTCTCTTAACCGTTTCATGGTAACCGTCAGCGTATTGTCATTGACATAGTTCCCGCTGTTATCCCAGATCTGTTCCAAAAGTTGTCTCCTAGTGACAGTTTTTCCCTTGTTTTCCAAAAGCAGCTGAAGAAGCTGATATTCCAACTGGCTAACAATAACTTCTTGCTGCTGATAATAGACGGCAGCTTTTTCTTTATCCAACATCAGGTCATCGCAAAACAATTTCATTGCTTCTGCACCCTTTGCTCTGCGAAGCAGTGCCAGAATACGCGAATGAAGAACGGCAAGATCGAAAGGCTTTACCACATAATCGTCTGCACCATTCTGAAAACCGCTGACAATATCGCCGGAGTCGCCGCGAACCGTCAGATAGATAACGGGTAAATCATCCCATCTATCCCGAATCCAACGGCACAATTCGTTTCCGTGACCATCCGGCATATTCCAATCCAGCAAAATAACAGCAGGCAAATGGCTGATCAGTGCTTTTTTTATATCGGTAATCGCGCCAAAGATGGTTACCTTGCAGTTTTTCTGTTCCAGATATTCTTTTACGGATTTAGCAATGATTTCATCATCTTCCGCGTAATAAACCTCAATCACAATGATTCTTCTCCCTTCTGACGATCAGATTTTCGTCTCCCATCTAATGGTTTTTTCGCACTTTGGGGAATCAGTCAAATTCTTTCCGTGTTATATAGCCCATGATTATACCTCCAACTTTTACATTCATTATATTTTGAGCGAACGAAAGACGCAACAAAGAAAGCTGCAGCATCTATGATTTCTTAATCATTGATACTGCAGCTTTCTTCTATTTTCCTTTAATGCTCGGTATGCAAAAGCATATGCGCCTTATGCGACATCGGTTTTTCCATATATTCATCATACAATTTCTGAATATCTGGATTTTCATGTGAGAAACGTAAATCTGCATTCTTATCAAGTGCATACAGCGTCTTTCCTCTTTCAAATGCCAGCTCTTCACCATCATGGATCGGCTGTCCGCCGCCGCCGACACATCCTCCCGGACATGCCATAACTTCTACAAAGTCATACTTGACTTCTCCCTTTTCCATCTTATCCAGAAGGTTTCTCGTATTGCCAAGCCCGCTGACAACTGCAGTGCGAACTTTTATTCCGTTAATATTCAGCTCTGCTTCCATCACACCGTCATTTGCGTTAAACCCGGAGCTTCTCACTGCCTTAAATGCATCCGCCTCCGGATTTTCTCCGGTAATAATAGCGTAAGCGGTACGAAGAGCAGCCTCCATAACTCCACCGGTTGCACCGAAGATAACGCCGGCGCCAGTTCCGTCGTGCATTGGTGAATCGCTCTCAATGTCCTGAAGGGTATCCGGACTGATGTGGGCAGAACGCATCATTTTCACAAGCTCTCTTGTAGTAATAACAGTATCTACACCATGTCCTGCATATTCATTATAGAAAAGTTCTTTCTCCCGTTCTGCCTTTTTTGCCACACATGGCATAACGGAAACGGTATAAATCTCCTCCGGAGATTTTCCAATTTTTTCTGCAAAATAAGTCTTCATAACTGCCCCGAACATTTCCTGTGGAGATTTTGCCGTGGACAGATATTTTACAAGATGCGGATACTGGGATTTTGCAAATCTCACCCATCCCGGACAGCAGGATGTAAACATCGGGCGGTCTTTGAGTTCTCCGGACGTAAATCTTTGCACAAACTCGTTGGCTTCCTCCATAATGGTCAGATCAGCGGAAAACACAGTATCAAATACATAATCTACTCCCATTCTCTTCAAGGAGTCCATAATCTTTCCAATAGTTGCCTCTTCCGGTTTCAGACCGATCTGCTCGCCCCAGGATGTTCTGACAGCCGGAGCCACCTGAACCACAACGGTTTTCTTCTCATCGGCAATGGCATCCCATACTTTCTCTGTATCATCTCTTTCACGAAGCGCGCCCACCGGACAGTGCGTAATACATTGTCCGCACAAAGAACAGGGGGCATCCTCGATCTTTCCATGTCCGGCTACATTTACAGTTGTTCTGGAACCTGTCCCTTCTACATCCCACACGGAAAGTTTCTGTACTTTGTCACAGACCTGAATACATCTCATACATTTAATACATTTTGCAGAGTCTCTGATCAGCGGGAAATCCTGATTCCACGGCTGACGCTCAATCTCCTTTTCAAATGGAATATCCAAAATATTCAGATCATTTGCGATTTTCTGCAGGCTGCAGTTTCCGCTTCTTGCACAGGTCACACACTGACAGTCATGCTGCGACAGGATCAGTTCCACATTCGTCCTCCTGTCTTTACGCACTTTGGGACTGTTTGTGTGGATCACCATCCCTTCCTCTGCCACATTATTGCAGGAGGTGATCAGACGATTTTTCCCTTCCAGTTCCACCACACAAACACGACAGGCTGCAATCTCATTAATCCCTTTCAGGTAGCACAGCTTTGGGATTGGTATCCCATTTTGCCTTGCAGCTTCCATAATCGTTGTATTTTCTTTTACGGAAATCTGTTTTCCATCTATTGTCAGGTTTACCATAATCTCTCACGCCCTCCTTTGAATATTCCATAGCCGAAGTGGTCGCAGCGCAGACAGCGTCCCGCTTCCTGCTTTGCTTCCTTTTCTGTCATGCAGTTTTCCACTCCCTCGAAATCGCATACACGTTCGCATGCTTCCCTCTCTGTCAGGTTTACCCTTCCGCAAGGAGAACGGTCGGAAAGATTGGCCTCCGGGATCTCCACATCACAGGAAATCTCATGGTGATAGCCAAGGTATTCATCAATATTTGCCGCAACAACTTTTGCTGCCGCAATAGCAGTGATTACAGAAGCCGGGCCACTGGCACAGTCGCCTCCTGCAAATACACCAGGCATATTTTCAAAGGTTCCGGTACTCTTCGTACGGATCTTCCCTCTCTCTACCGGGATTCCCGCCTCCTCAAAATGCCGCGTTTCAATATTCTGCCCGATGGCTACAATCAGCACATCGCAAGGGATGTATACATCCGGCTCTCCGGTAGGACGGATACTGGCTCTTCCATCTTTGATGGCGCTTACCATCTGCGGCGTTACATAGATACCTTTTACATGATGGTTTTCATCTACATCGATTGCTGCCGGAGCTTTCAGAGTCTGCAATTCAATTCCCTCTGCCACTGCTCCTTCAATTTCCTGTGGCAGTGCTGTCATATCTGCCACACGGCGGCGGTAAACAATGCTGACCTTCTTTGCACCAAGACGTTTTGCAGTACGCACTGCATCCATAGATACATTTCCGCCTCCAATAACAGCAACTTCCTTGCCGGTCAGATCCATGATCATATTTTTGCCCACGTTTCTAAGGAACTGTACTGCAGAGAGAACTCCGTCAGCATCTTCTCCTTCCAGCCCCAGTTTTTTATCCGTACTTGCTCCGATCGTAATCAGCACAGCGTCATACTCTTTACGAAGCTGCTGGATTGTAATATCCTGTCCGATCTTCAGGCCGTATTTTACCTGTACGCCAGTCTTCAAAATGCAGTTGATATCATCTTCCAGTCTTTCTTTCGGCAGACGGTAATTAGGGATTCCATATCGCAGCATACCTCCAAGTTTTGGAAGCATCTCATATACAACTGCCTGATGTCCCATCAGCTGCAGGTAATAAGCGGCACTCAATCCTCCAGGTCCTCCTCCAAGAACCGCTATCTTTTTGCCGGTAGACGGCGCACATTCCGGCGGATCCACCTCTCCTGCAAAGTCTGCTGCCACTCGTTTCAGTCCCCTGATATTAATGGAATCATCCACCATATTTCTCCGGCATCTCGCCTCACATGGATGTTCACAGATAAATCCGCATGTAGTAGGGAATGGATTATCCTTCCGGATCAGCCGTACGGCATCTGCATATCGTCCCTCTCCTACCAGCGCTATGTAACCCGGAACGTCCACGTGAGCCGGACATAAGGCCACACAGGGAACCGGCTGATTGTAGGTGCAGGTACAGCGTCCGTTCTGGATATGTTCAATATAGTCATCCCGGTATCCGATCAGTCCCTTATAAACCATATTGGCTGCCTCATAGCCAATGGCACAGTCTGCTGATTCCATAATGGAGAGTGCTGTCTCTTCCATATAGTCCAGCGTTTTCATTGTTGCTTTTCCGTCCAGCACATCTTTGATAAAACGATTAAGCTGGCCAAGTCCGATTCTGCACGGCACACATTTTCCGCACGTCTGTGCATGGCACAGTTCCAGAAAGGCTCTTGCCATATCTACCGGACATAAGCCCGGAGGACTGGATTCAATTCTTCTTTCCAGATCCTTGTAGAGACCTTCCATGACGATCCGCGCTCTGTTTGGAGATACAATCTCTAATCTGCTCATTTCTTTTCCTTCTTTCCTCTCAATGTTATAGTACCCTGGGGAAGCCCTCCAGCAGCTTCCTGCCACGCCTTGCAAGCTCGAACCCTTCGGGTTCTCCCTCGCGGGCTTCGCCGCCCTCCAGCAGCTTCCTTGCCCGCCTTGCAAGCTCGAACCCTTCGGGTTCTCCCTCGCGGGCTTCGCCCTATAGAAATACAAGATGTCCAAATTGCATGCAAGCATGCATTTGTACCTCTTGTATTTCTGCACGGCTCATTGCCTATGCGCATATTATACCATTCAACTTTCCGGATGTAACCAGCTTTGCCGTAAGTAGATAATTTAACAATACTATTCGGAGATATCCTGCATAGAAGCGCGATACTGTGTAGGTGTCATGTGGTAACTTTTTTTAAATACCCGGTTAAAATAAGAAATATTCTGAAATCCCGTATCCAGCGCCACATCTGTCACGCTCTGACTGCTCTCGGCTAATTTTCCGGCAGCGATCTCCATTCGATACTGGTTCAGATATTCAATGCAGGTCATATTCATATATTTTTTGAAGAAACGCATAAAATAATATTCGCTGAAATGGCATATCCCGGCAAGCTCCGATACTGTCACCTGTCTCTGATAGTTCTCTTTTATATACCGGATCACATTTTTCAGCTTTTCCAGCACTTCTTCATTCTCTGATGTGATTCTTTTATGAGGGACACATTTGTACAAGAGATAGAAAAACTGATATAAAAGCGCCTCTGACTCCAGTTCATAGCCCTCTCCCTTTCCAAGGAAACTTTTTTTCAGCTTTTCAAACACCTCTGCCAGGCCGGAGCTTTCCACCGCATCCTTTTTAATAACCGCCGGAAAGCGCACTTCTCCCGCTCTGGCAGGTCCGACGTATTTTACCCCGCATACATCCTTTCCGGTTCCCAGCATTTGAGGATGAAACACAAAACTGTCCGTTTCCAGTTCTCTGACCTGCCCTTCCGGTATACCGTGAAGCATCCCGGAAGCGAAAAACAGAAGATCTCCCTCGCCGGCATGACAGGCTTCCAGGTCAACAAGATAGGTACAGCTCCCTTTCCTGATATATGTGATTTCAAATTCCTCATGCCAGTGAACCGGCAAGGCGGAAAGTCCCGCCGGGTACAGACAGTGATAATATTCTATGGGAAAGAGGGGACTTCCATGATTTGTCTTTTCCAAATATTCTTCTTTTTGTTCCATATTTTCACCTCACAGCAGGATTGTGTTAGAATCTGTTAGAAATATGCAAGAAAATCTCACCTTACAGTTTATATAATATTAGCATAATCAATCGTCAGCTGAAAGGAGAAAACAATGATTCGCAGATATACTTTTGGAAAACCATTTCCTACAGAGGCAGTTGTAAAGGAGCTGCCTTATGAAACTGATGCACTGCCTTTCTTTTCTATAGAGGATAATCGTCTAAGTCTTCCGCTTGAAAATGACATCCCTGTATATGGACTTGGAGAACAGGTAAGGGGCATTAATAAAAGAGGCTGGCTCTATGTCAGCAATGCGACCGATGATCCCAATCATCTGGAACACACCCATTCCCTCTACGGCGCCCACAATTTTCTTCTGATCGGCGCTTCCCACCCCTTCGGTGTGTTTATTGACTATCCGGGTATGCTTACTTTTGACATTGGATATACCCGCCGGGATCAAATGTACATCCAGCCTTCACAGTGGGATCTGGATATCTATATCATAGAATCCCCTGATGACCGCCTTGTCTCTATTGTACGCCTCTTCCGACAGCTCATCGGGAAAAGCTATATCCCGCCAAAGTGGGCTTTCGGTTACGGGCAGAGCCGCTGGGGTTATCAAAATGAAGCGGATATCCGCAAAGTTGCAAAAGGACACAGGGAAGCCGGCATTCCTCTGGATGCCATCTATATGGATATCGACTATATGGTCCGCTATGAGGATTTCACTGTATCCGAAGAGAAGTTTCCGGATCTTCCCACCCTTGTACAGGATATGAAATCCCAGGGCATACACCTTGTCCCCATTATTGATGCAGGCGTAAAGATCGAAGAGGGATACAGCGTCTACGAAGAAGGCGTGCAAAACAACTATTTCTGTAAAGAAGAGGACGGCACAGATTTCGTGGGAGCTGTCTGGCCGGGAAGAGCCCATTTCCCTGACATGCTCAACCCCAAAGCCCGCCGCTGGTTCGGACTGAAGTACAAGTATCTTCTTGATATGGGAATCGACGGCTTCTGGAATGACATGAACGAACCCGCTATTTTTTACTCTGAAAAACGTCTGCAAAAAGTATTGGATCAGGTGGCTGATTTAAAAGGCCAGAATCTTGACCTGAATAAAAATAATGAAATGCTGGGACTTGTCAATACTCTTGCCAACAACCCGGAAGACTACAGAAGCTTTTACCATGAACCGGGAAATGGTTGGGAAAAAGTCCGCCATGACAAAGTCCATAACCTGTACGGCTTCAATATGACCCGGGCTGCCGGGGAAGCTTTCGATGAGCTGGAACCGGATAAAAGAATCCTGATGTTTTCCCGTTCTTCCTATATCGGTATGCACCGGTACGGAGGAATCTGGCAGGGAGATAATCTGTCCTGGTGGTCCCATCTCCTTTTGAACATCAAAATGATGCCTTCCCTCAACATGTGCGGATTTCTCTATACCGGCGCAGATCTGGGCGGATTCGGGGCAGACACCACGGAAGATCTCCTGCTTCGCTGGCTGCAGTTCGGAATCTTCACTCCTTTGATGAGAAATCATTCCGCCATGGGAACAAGGGAACAGGAAGCTTACCAGTTTGACAATATGGAAGCACTGAAAAACACCATAAAACTACGCTACTGCCTTCTTCCTTATCTCTACAGCGAGTATATGAAGGCAGCCCTTACAGACGACATGATGTTCCGGCCCCTGGCCTTTGACTATCCGGAAGATACTTTTGCATCCAAGGTAGAAGACCAGCTCCTTCTGGGCGACGGACTGATGCTTTGTCCCGTATATCAGCAGAATGCTTCCGGGCGTTATGTTTATCTTCCGGAGGACATGCTCCTTATTACCGCCTCCGGCCCGGATGATATCCGTTTCCGGGAAATGAGCGCCGGACATCACTATATAGAAGCTTCTCTGACAGAGGTTGTCTTCTTCCTGCGCCGGGGACATCTTCTTCCGCTTGCACCGGCCGCCGAAAGTGTAAAAGATCTGGATCCTTCTCATCTGACATTAATCGGGTATCTGAACGGTCCATGTACTTACACCCTGTACGATGATGACGGAATCAGCAAAGATTTTGACCTGGATAAGCATACAGAGCCAATCACTGTATCCCCGGACGGATCTGTGAAGTACAGCGGCAGCAGACGCCTGACTTTTGATGCAAAAATTTTCAAGGCACTTCCTTCTTTATAAAGTTTTTTGTATAATGTCTGTAAAAGAACTTTTGCGGGCGGTGCAGACCGCCATAAGGAGGGACGTTATGCAGCTTGCACTTCGAGGTGACGGCCGGGAAATGAAATCTCACGGAGACTACGGGTTTCCGCTTCTTATCAGCCTGGAACATCTGTCTGCCTATGAGATGAGCAGTTTCGCCTGCCATTGGCATCCGGAGCTTGAATTTACTTTAATCCTGAAAGGTGAAATACTGTATCAGATCAATGACCACACGTATCACCTCAAAGCCGGAGAAGGCGTATTCTGCAATTCCAACATGCTCCATACCGGCAGAAGAGCAGGCAGTTCGGACTGTACTTATCTGTCAGTCACTGTCAACCCGTCGCTCCTTTACGGTTATGAAGCCAGCCTTATACAGACAAAATACATTCAGCCGGTTACAAAAAACCCCCTCTTCCCATCTGTCCCCTTTACCGAAGGGGAATCATGGGGAAAGGAGGTTCTCCTTTACATGCAGCAGATCTGGCAGCTCTATCAGGAGCCGACATCCGACTATGAGCTGGAGCTTTTGATCCGTCTGTACCAGATCTGGGCGCTTCTCTACCGCCATCTGGATTTTTCCCAGCAGCCCTCTTTGAATGATGCCAGGGAACTGGAGCGTCTCCGCATGATCATTACATTTATCCATGAACACTACATGGATCACATTACACTGGAGGATATCGCCTCATGCGCCAGCATGTGCAAAAGCGAGTGCTGCCGTCTGTTTAAACGAAACATGAAACAGTCTCTTTTTGACTATCTTCTTCACTACCGGATCCGTCAGAGCCTGCCTCTTTTAACTATGGGAAAAGACAGTATCACTGATATTTCCATACAGTGCGGTTTTTCCAGTCCCTCCTACTATACAAAACTGTTCCGCCGCTTTATGGACTGCACTCCAAGGGAATATATGGCTTCCCACCGATAGGATGCCGGACTGATCGTTTAAAATTCCTTTTTGCTTAAAATTCTTGTGCTGATCCCGGCAGATACGACCAGGGCAGCTACGGCAATCAGGGCGATTACAGCTGCAACCCCTGCCGTTCCCAGCTTCTGACCTGTTTCGATCAGCCGATTCAGATTCATGATATTGGCATCCAATGCCTTTGCCAGTCCATAGACCACTACGAATACTGCCATAAAAACTGCGATCAAGGCGATCCTTCCTTTTTCTGCTCCGAATTTTAGCTGAAAAGGAATCATCAGCGCAAGGAATCCGGCCAGACATGCCGCTCCGCTTCCAAATGTCACAAGCAGCATGGTCCAGTCTGCTGAAATATCCTGAACCCGGAAATAGGCTCCCTCAATAACCAGCATAATAAACATCGTCAAAATTCCCATAGACAGTCCGAAAATATATTTTTCTACTGCATAAGTGCTCCTGCGGAAAGGAAGCGTAAACAGATAGGCATTTCCGTTGTCATATTCATCGTATCCAATGGTGCTCAGTACAAAAAACGAACTGACAAAACCGACATAACAAACAACATAGGAGGCGGAGGCAGCCGCTCCTCCTGTTCCGGAAATCAACAGAAAGATCGCCACAACAAATACAGCAGCAAAAAAGTTCTTCTGTCCCATCAAAAGTTTAAAATCCTTGATCAATAATCCTTTCATAACTCTTCCCCCTGAATCATCATCATAATCACATCGTCAATTCCACTGTTCTCAATCACTGCCTTAGGGTAATTCTCGGCATAAAACTGCTTTTGATCTGTCAGAGCGCTGTATCCGAAATTTTCTTTCTTTACCCGGAGAATATATTGTTTATCCATCTGGGCAAACTCCTTGTGATCCACCTTTAAAACAGCATACCTGCTAAGCAGGATATCAGTATCCTCATGAAAAATAATCTTTCCGTCGCTGATCATATACAGATCGTCGCAGATTCCTTCCAGATCTGTGGAAATATGGGAACTGATGAGAATGGAACGATTTTCGTCCTCCTCCATATATTCTCTCAACATATCCAAAAGTTCATCCCTTGCCACCACATCCAGTCCGGCTGTCGGTTCGTCAAGAAGCAAAAGGTCCGTACTGTGGGAAAGAGCGATCAAAAGCTTCAGCTTCGCTTTCATTCCGGTCGAAAACTCCTTGATCTTCTTCTTTTCCGGCAGGTGGCATTTTCTGCAGCTTTCAAGAAATTTTTCCTTGTCAAAATCCGGATAGAATCCTGACAGCATTGCCGCTGTATCTTTGACAGTCAGATAACCGCTTATACCGGAGTTAGACAGAACGACTCCTATTTTCTGTCTATCTTTCATAGTCAGGGAAGCCGCGTCTTTGCCCATAATGGTAATTTTCCCGCCGTCCGGCCGGATCAGTCCGAGCACAGCCTTAAAGGTTGTGCTCTTTCCGGCTCCATTTTGCCCTACCAGTCCGGTAATGCATCCCGGTTCTACATGCAGAGAACAGTTCAGCGTAAAGCGGTCATAATGCTTCTTAACATTTTCCAATTTCAACATAGCCTATTCCTCCAAAATGAGTGTAAATAATTCTTTTAAATCTTCATCCTTCATTCCATATCTTCTGCCTTTCTGAATGGCCAGTTCAAAATCGGCTTCTACTTCCTTTCGCTTTTCTTCCTTCATCAGTTCTGTATTAAACGCGGCAATATAGGTACCTTTTCCGTGTACAGTAACTGTGAATCCTTCCTGCTCCAGGCTGTCATATGCTTTTTTCACCGTCAGAGCACTGATCTTCAGCTCTTTGGACAAGGTCCGGACGGAAGGAAGCGCTGTGTTTTCTGTCAGTTCTCCTTCCATGATCAAAGCTTTGATCTGCTCGACGATCTGTTCGTAAATAGGAACCATGGATGAATGGTTAATGATGATCTTCATATTCATCCTCCTTGTATAAACAGTATATAACAGTATATTAGTGTTGTCAACTGTTATATTGTGTTTATTTAAGTTATTCGTACATCTCTTTGATTCTTCGGACGCAAAAAAGCAGATGCACGAAGCTTTGTTGCCTTTCTTCGTATATCTGCTTCCCATTCCATCTCTCACCTTATATTACCGACATTTGCAAACCTTTATATGGCTCCCTTTGTCTGCAAAAAATGTTCCCTCCCGTCACCTCTACTGTAATCTTTTTCTGCCAGCTTTGAGGAATATAAATAATAATTTTTTTCTTTTTCCCCTTTTCCATATAATGCTGAATAACAAGGTTATTATTAAATCCATCCTGGATTTCGATTGCAACATCTTTCTCGCGGATATAACAGTCTCTTGCTTCCTGTTCTTTCATGACAAAGCTGCTGATATTCCTTGAGTCATTCCTCCATAGTTCTTTTGTAAATCTGGAAATAATATGTTCTATGATTCTGACTTTTGTGTTTGGGGCATCATATAAAGCATCCATTTATTTTCCTCCTGGTATTTTGGCGCAGATCACTGTTCCTGGAATTATATAGCAAAATATTGTTCTGATTTTTTTCAAAATAAACATTCCTACCCTGCAATTCCTAATAACCGCATTTTTCTTCATTGCCCTTCATTGCAGTAATAACTGCAGCGGCTCCGGCAGCTAATGCTAAAATGGCAACAATCAATTTTTTCATGTGACTACCTCCTTTTTTTGATGATGTCTATACTTATTTCAAACCTTTACACAATGGGATCAGACAAAGCAGTATGATGATACCGACCATACCGACAATCGCTGTCACCACTGCTTTTCCGCTGATCTTTATTGGCTGCTTATGCTCCATTTTTCGCCATACAAACACAGTGAGCAATGCAAATACAATTCCTACGCACCCCACGATAACTCCCGGTCTGAATGCATTCCACTCCGGGATCATAGCCATACACATTCCCATTGCAAAAAACAGACAGCTGATAACTCCTAAAATCAATGTAACAAAACTACTTTTCTTCATTTTGAAATCCTCCTCTTTTCCTTGTTTGATTACAGAAGGTAGCATATACCTTGTTTGTTTCACTTTTGTTCTATTTTTGTTTTTAAAATATTAAAAACGAGATACAGGATATTCTCCCATATCTCGTTCATTCACCATTTCTCTATTTTTTATTCAAGAGATTATTGGCCCTTAAAACAAGGAAATTGTTTTCATAACCTGTATTACCTCATTCAACTGATTCATGCGGTTATGATTTACAGCATATCCTTTGATTATGTACTCTTTTAATACCGAATTAGCCCAGCGCCGAAATTCCACACCTCGTTTGGATTTCACACGATAACCTACGGAAATAATTACATCCAGATTATAGTGCTCTACCATACATTTTTTATTATCCGAAGCAGTTGTCGCAAATTTTGCGACAACTGAATTTTGTCCAGCTAATTCTTCCTTCAAAGCATTATTAATATGTTTTCCAATCGTTTTTACATCTCTCTCAAACAATGTCGATATCTGATTTCTATTGAGCCAAACCGATTCATTTTCTACGGTAACTGGCATTACAATACTCTTATCTTCTGTTTCAAATAAAACAATTTCTTTTTCATTTCCCATAAGTTTCTTTCCCCATAGTTTTATTCCAGTCCACTGGCGCGATTATTTTCAAACTAATAGCGTAGAATAAATCTCAGATGGCCTATTAACCGAATCATTTACTTTGTTTTTTGTTCATTGTATATACCTTATGTTATCGCATCCTTTTAATTATGTAAACTATTTTGCACCTCATATTTAAAATAAGTTCCTTCCAATGACTGCAGATTCATTGAAAATTTGTCAAGGGAGAATTTTTTGCCAGATCTATTCTATTTCATCTTGACAAAACCGTCAGTTCTCATTAGTATAAAGGAGAGAAATGGGTTTGTACCAAGTATGATTTTAAAATCTGAACGGGTTGCTCGTTTCTTTTTTTATACCTAAAATATCATACAGATAATATTTCCCATTTTTTGCATGACGGATCAACATGGAAACATGATATACATTATACCGTTCCAACATTCCCTGTTCGTTATAAACAGGCAATGCGAATCTGGAATCATACCGATACCATCCAAAAGCTGCATCTCGCAAATGCTTATTTCCAGAATTCTCTCGGAAATGTTTTCCTTCTGCAATCTCAATCATCTCTGGAATTCCTTGCACAGCATTTGCCTTTGCTTTAGCATTGGCTCCTTTCAAAGAATAAGTGTATTTCGATCCTGCATATTCGTCTGGAAAATCACTCCCAATATAAACTGTATCTTTTGTATCTTCAACCATATAGGAATCACCTACATACTGTCTCAAATACTCTTTTACTTCGTCCCAGCAAATCCACCGTTTCCCTTTAAACAAAATTCTAGAAATTACAACGAGTCTCCTGCCATCTTTGTCTGTAATGATTTTCACGTTTTTTTCCATGGGCTGATCCCTCTTCATTTGATTCCTAATTTTTATCGTATATAGGTTATAATATGGCATCCGATAAAATATGTCAACCAGTTTTCTTTCTCACATTTGCCCCCTATGAATCTCCTATTAAACACAATTTTGAAATTAAAAAATACTTTCTGGCACTTTAAATGGCACATAAAAAGACAGGATGCCATACACCCTGCCCACATTTCTACATATTCTATTCCAGTAATTACAATCCCAGTCCATTCACCCATTCCTGCACATCTGCCTCATCAGCGCCGGAACGGAATCTCTCTCCTTCCTGCCAGTCGCCGGTTCCTGCCATTTCCTCTAACAGCTGTCCGCTGTCTCCTATTCCGGAGGATGCTGACGTACAGAACGGAATAACGGTCTTTCCTGTAAAGTCATTGTTTTCTACAAAGCTGTCAACCGGCCATGCAGCGATGCCCCACCAGATAGGGTATCCGATAAAGACTGTGTCATAGGAATCCCAATTTTCTACATCTGTTGAAACCAGCTCTACATCTCTTAAACTCTCATCTTCATGTTCCTGGGATACCCGGCTGTTGTCATCAGACCAGTTCAGGTCATCGTCTGTGTATGGTTCTACTGGTTCCAATTCAAAAAGATCTCCTCCTGTAGTATCGGCAATATAGTTTGCAACTTCCTCAGTGTTTCCCGTTGCCGAATAATAAACAACAAGTACATTTCCGGATCCTGAAGAAGAATCCGTATTATCCTCTGCGCTTTCCTGCTCATCTGCCTGTGCAGTATTGTCCGAAGATTCTGTCTGTGCGGCATCCTCACTGTCGGCCTGTGTGTCCGATGTATTAGAGCCGCATCCTGCCAGCAGGCTTACTGACGCTGCGCCAATCAGTATCATAGAGAGTAATTTCTTTGCTTTCATAATCATCACTTTCCTTTCTGTTTTCTTATTGTCATTCTGTCTGTCCCATGTTTCTTTCCCAAAAAACAACTGCATTGTCAATCCAGCCTTCAGCCACCGTTCCTTCTCCCAGTCCGAAGCCATGTTGGAGACCATCGAACACTTCAATCTCAGTATCTGTCCCGTTGTTTTTTATCCGTCTGATGTAGTTTTCCACAGATCGATAGGAAGCAATCCCATCATTGGTCCCCACACATGCATAGGTGGGAGGTTCATTACCTGTGACTTCCGACAGTCCGGTGTACTGCATGATCACTGACGCCGGTGCTGGATAGTCATCTTCTCCAAATGCCGCTGTTCCATATGAGCCAAGCCATGCCGCCATACGTGCTCCGGCCGAGCCGCCCCATAAAGAGTAGTCTGTCATATCAATCTGCAGTTCCTCTGCATTTTCATGAAGAAAGGCAATGGCTCTTGCCAGATCTTCGCATGCAGTATCTGCACCGGGATGATAGATCAGCGCAAAGGCATTATAGCCTTTTTCGGACAGTTCCATAGCCTGGGGAAAACTGTCATGCATAGCAGCTACATAAACAAAGCCGCCGCCTTTTCTTCCTCTGTATAAATATCGTAGAAAATCTGCTCTCCTGATGCCGCCTGATCCTTCAGGTAATTTACAATCTCCACTGTACGGTTCGGATTTACATTATGATACCATACCAGGATCTCTCCAACATCCTGCAGTGTGAGATTAGCATCAATCGTCCGGTCTACCGGGAAAATCAGTCTTCCATAGTCTTCAAACACAGGATCGTTTATCACATCTGTTACTTTTGTCTCCAAAGTATAGTCTCCTCCGCCTCCTGAAGGCTGTCCTTCGGTCTGAAGATTTTCTTCTTCCTGCCTGCCGCATCCTGAAAGGACCAGGACACAGATGAAAATAAAGAAACAAATAACCGGCAGGATTCCTTTTTCCTTCACATTCAATAGCAGCTCCATCTGAAGTTTCTCCTTATTGCGGATACAGCGGCCGGTTTTACTTCTGCTCGTCAACAGGAGGAACCATAGATACATACTGTTTCAGCAGTTCCGGCGTACTGGTATAGTATCTCTTGTTCTGATCCAAAGCGCGGATATCTGCCATCTCTTCTTCTGTCAGAGCAAAATCAAATAAATCAAAATTATCGCGGATATGATCCGGATTCTTGGAACCTGGAATTACAATATTGCCGTCCTGAATATGCCAGCGCAGAATGATCTGGGCCGGACTCTTTTTGTACTTTTCTCCCAGTTTTGCAAATACCGGTTCCTGCAGAAGTGCGGCATCTCCATGTCCCAGAGGATACCATGCCTGGATCACAATATCAGATTTTTCAAGAAATTCTTTCAGCTTTTTCTCCTGATCGTAGGGATGTACTTCTGTCTGAAGAACCGCCGGCTTCACCTCACACATATCCAGGATTTCCTGAATCTGCTCTTCGTTAAAGTTGGAAAGACCGATCGCCTTTACTTTTCCTTCTTTATACGCCTTTTCCATCAAGCGGTATCCTGCTGTATAGTTTCCTGCCGGCTGATGGATCAAAAGCAGGTCAATATAATCTGTGTCTAATCTCTCCAGCGTCTTCTCTACGGCGTCCTCCTGCTCATAAAAGGACGGCCACAGTTTTGTCTCCAGGAAGATCTCTCCCCGGTCAACACCGGATTTCTTTATGGCGCGTCCTACTGCCTTTTCATTTACATAAGCGTTGGCGGTATCAATCAGACGATATCCGTCTTTCAGCGCATGTGCAACGGCGCTTTCTGCTTCATCCGGTGTCAGCAGAAATGTACCGATTCCTGCCATTGGCATTTTCACTCCATTATTTAATACTGCATATTCCATGATAATTCCTCCTTATATCGCTTACTTCTTTACAATTTCAGTATAGCCCTTCTTTTTACATACCAGAAGTTCCATTTCGTTAAACAGTATATACCTTTTAGTTTCGATATCTTACTCTACTTTTGACCCGCCGAATACTCCGGACATTGGCAGGATGTCAAGCATCCGGTCAATCTCTTTTACTTCCCCTTTTGTGAGTTCCACATCCGCTGATCTTCCGTTCTCGATCAGCCTGTCATATTTCCTGGTTCCGGGAATCGGTACGATCCACGGCTTCTTTGCCAGCATCCACGCCAGAGAAATTTGCGCCGGTGTTGCATTTTTATTATCTGCCATTTCCTCCAGGTATCGGATCAGTTTTTCATTTTTATCAAATGCGCGGGCAGTAAACTGCGGCATTGCGCTCCGGTAATCTGTCTGTGCATCAAACTTTGAATTTTTATTATATTTTGCAGACAGAAGGCCGTTTGCCAGCGGAGAGAAAGCCACAAATCCGATATTCAGTTCCTCCAGCACCGGAAACAATTTCTCATAGTCCCGATACATCATAGAATAACGATTCTGTACTGCTGTCACCGGGCAGACTGCATGGGCGCGTCTTAACGTATCTTCATCTGCCTCGGAAATCCCCCAATGAGTAATCTTACCCGCCTCAATCAACTCTTTCATGGCTCCTGCAGTCTCCTCGATGGGAACCTTGCGGTCTATCCGATGAATATAATATAGATCCAAATGGTCTGTCTGGAGGCGCTTCAAAGACCCTTCCAGAGATGTCCGGATCGTCTCCGGTCTTCCGTCCGGAATCAACGGTTTATTCACTTCTTTTGACTCCTCGTCAAAACGGATCCCGCACTTGGAGGCCAGAACGACCCGGTTACGGCAAGATTTCAGGGCTTCTCCAAGAAGTTCTTCATTATCATGGGGATTTTCAGCCGTTCCGTAAACCTCTGCTGTATCAAAAAATGTATACCCTTCTTCTACTGCCTTTAAAAGCAGATCTGTCATTTCTTTTTTGTCCGCCGCCGGACCGTAAGCATGGCTCATCCCCATACAGCCAAGACCAATGGCCGATACTTCCAAATCTTTTCCTAAAATACGTGTTTTCATATTTTGTTTCCTCCTTTATATATGATGACCAATTAATATTGGATCATTTTTCCTGTCTCCATTTATCTGTCTGTTTAAAAACACTCCAGAAATATTTTCAGGATTTCATCCGGCATAATTCTTCGGTAGCTTCCAGGAGAATAATGGCAGGAATCCGCAATCTCCTTCAGCTCTTTTTGGTCTTCTATTCCAAGTTCTCTTAAAGTCGTGGGAAGTCCTGTCACTTTGATGAAAGATTCAAGTGCATCGATCCCGTCTTTTGCCAGCTCCGCATCTGTTTTCCCTTGTTCCCGGATTTTCCACACATTCCTGGCAAATCTTGAAAATTTTTCAACACCGTTTCTGTATATATGCCGGTAATAGACCGGATGCAGCACTGCCATCGCCTGTCCGTGGCTGCAGTCCGTATAAGCGCCGATCTGATGAGCCATCAGATGACAGGCAAAATCACACTGTTTTCCTAGTTTAATAAGACGGTTTTCAGATAGGGAAGACTCCCACAGAAGATTGCTCCTGGCCCCATAGTCTTGGGGATCCTTCAGTATCATCCTGATATTTCTTATAATACTTTGCATAAGTGTTTCCGAAATCTCATCGGATACATTCCGTTCATCCGGAGCGCTGAAATATGTTTCCATGACATGGGACAAACTGTCAAAAGCTCCGGATATCATTTGTTCTTTCGGCACGGTAAATGTATAGGTAGGATCCATCAGTGCAAACCGGGGATTACATGCCGGATAATCATATCCTGTCTTTCGCCTTTTTTCTTCATTGGTGATAATGGCTGCTCCATTGCATTCGCTTCCGGTTCCCGCCGCTGTGACAACCACTCCCACAGGAATGGGTTCAAAATGAATGACCCCTTTTCTTTCCCAGTAATTCTCCCACGGATCTCCCTTACAATATGCCACAAGGGCAACCGCCTTACAGCAATCCATAACAGAGCCGCCGCCAATTCCAAGAATGATCTGGGCTCCGCTGCTTCTTGCCAGTCTGGCTCCCTCCATCACTTTTCTATAAGTGGGATTTGGCATGATACCGGAAAATTCCACTACGTTTTTTCCGGATTTTATCAGAATCCCCAGAATCTCGTCGTAGATGCCGTTTTTTTTAACGGATCCCATTCCATAAGCCAGCATCACAGTATCGTAATCTTTTATCAGGCTGACAAGAAATTCTTTTACACATCCCGGTCCAAAATAAACTTTTGTCCTGTTTTCATAGATGAAGTTATTCATGCTCTGAAAAACCTCCCTGCATCCACTTTTTGAATAAATTGTAAAAAAGAAAACCTACTGCCAGATCCAGCACAATCCGTTGTAAAAATATTCCATTGCATACTCTCCGCTGTGAGTGCCTCCTTCCTGCTCTTCGTAACTCATTGATTCATAAGTATCGTACTCCAGCTCCACAAGTGTGCCCGGACGCTCTGACTCTCCGATGCTCTCATCTGTTCCGTCCCGTCCGCAGCCTGTTGTTATCGCTATGACCGTCAGAAATATTGGAAACAGTCTGGATTTTTTCACCATTTTTTACCTCCTATGTATCCGATCTAAACACAGTATAATTGAAAAAAATGAACCGGAGAAGCCATGTATTGGTTGCGGAATATATACCTTAAAGTTTTGACTCTCCTATATAGGACAAAGAATTCCGCTTCGCGCGAGTGCGCATCCTGCGGAGCATTTTATTTAAGGGGAACAAAGTTTCCCCTTAAATAAAAAAGACTGCAGGTTTTCCCTGCAGCCTTTCCGGTCTGTTCACATTATTCAATATTTTCATCATCCAGCCTGTGAAAATCCCGATTCTGTCCAAATACATGGATCAGAGGCAGTACTTTAATAAAACACTCAAAATTCCCTTCTTTTATAAATTCCCGAAGCTGCACATATTCCCGGGAGTTGCACACACAGCTCATTTGTATCTTCGGCTCTTTTGAGTAGCCGCCCATAGCGTCATGATAAATCGTCACACTCTTATGAATCTTGTGAATAATAAAATCTTCAATCTTTTCCATATTTTTCCCGATCATCTGCACATCATACAGTTTGGGGCCCAGATTGAATACAACATAATTCATACTGTTCACATAAATGAGCTGTCCCGCAAATGCATAAGCCAGCTGATCCAGGCTGAATGCCAGAGTCATAATAAGGAGGATCAAAACTTCTTCAAAATAGTAAATCTTCTTCAGCTCTGTTGACTTCCAGATTGTCTTTTTCAATATTTTAGCCACCGTATCATCTCCGCCATAGGAAAATCCGATGCGATACGGGATTCCCACTCCAATTCCATAAAGGACAGCGAACGCGGCCAGTGCGATCAGCTTTTCCTCAAAAATAATCTGTATATCAATAAAACTTAACACCCACAATACCATTGGATACAGGATAGACAGGATAACAATATTGGACACATCTCTCTTCCCCAGAGTCATCCATGTAACAATCAAAATAAGGATCGTAATGGCATAGTAAATAAGCGCATAATTAATTCCCGTAAATTTTTCTACAGTCATAGATATACCAGTAATACCGGGCGTAGCCAGTCCGTTGGGAATCATGATCCAGTTGGTTGCAATACTACAGCATAAACAGCCAATAACCAAAAGAAATCCTTTAAAAACCGGTGATTTTTTCATGGTGCTTTCCGCAGGATCTCACATCCTGCTTTCCTCCTCATACAGTTCCTTTTCGTATCTGCTGATACTTCTAACTCCTAGTATAACGAATCAATCTCCGGCCTGCAATATGGCAATTATTTTTTTCTTTCCGCATAGCGGCAGATGACCGCCGGCATTGCCGCGCATAAAATCAGAATACCTCCCAACACAACCGCTGCCTGAGCTACAGGCCATTGGAATACAAAATAATCCAGCCTGGACTCCATATAGAAGGACAGCAGCAAAAGTCCCGGTATGCCAGGAACAGCAAGCAAAACCAGCGTCAGAATGAAATAAGCAACTCCTTCATTTACCAACATTCTTCTTTGCTGCCGTTTCGTCATTCCCAGACTTTCCAGAACAGCAAATTCCTTTTGCCTTGTCAGGATTCCTACCGCCATAACATTAAAATAATTCATTATCCCTGCAAGAAGCAAAATTGCTCCAAGCGCTCCGAGAAGCAGCCGGCTGCCATTCACATAGCCTTCCGCCTCCTTTTGCAGTATCTGTTTGCTGATCTGGAAAAGTCCCGTTTCCTGTTTCTCCTCTCTTATCTGGTTTTCTCTGGATAAAATCTGCTGTACTTCCTTTTCTGCCGCTGCCTCTTCCCCTTCCTGTACATTCATTTCCACGGAAAAGGTCTTCTTTTCTGTCTGAAGTTTCTCAAATCCTTTCTCGCTAATTGCAAAGTACAGAAGTCTCGGTCCATGCCATGTCTGTTTCAATTCCGGAAAACCTTCAAGTGTTGTGTCCATATAGCCGCACAGTGTCATTTCTGCCGACTCCTTTTCTCTTTCCTCTTTTGTCCGAAGAGAGGTAAACCAGACCGGCTCTCCCACTGCTTCTTCCGCCTGCTTCTGCTTTTCCTTAGACAGAATATGATCCTGCAGGAGAAGTACGCCAAAGCCCTCCTCCAAAGCTTCCATATCCAGTTTCAGCGACTGTTCTTCCGCAAATGCCTTGAGTTGTTCTATTTCTTTGCCTGTCAGAATTTGAATGGTACATCCACCTGTCTCTATAATCATCTGCTCTGTCTTCGCCTCATCCGGATCATCCACAAGCGGGCGAATGCCTGTTTGAGTAAAACAGACGTCCATATAGGCGCCTTCCGTCAGATGCACATTCTCCGGTTTATGATCTGTCACTTTCAGAAGCTGGTTCTTTACTTCTTCAGAGACAGGAGAAAATTCATCATAAGCATTTTCCGATAAAAGTCCGGTCATGCTTCCCTCTGTCAGGAAAGGATCCTCTCCCGGATCTCTTCCAAGATACTCTTTTCCCCACCCCTCTGCTTCTGCCCAGGGGGCAAATCTTCCGGCAATCACAAAATCCGGCATATTATCAAACACGTTGCCGTAATCTGTTCCTTCAGTGATCACCACTGCCCCCATCGTCGTCTCAAGCCCAAGAAACAGTGAAAGAACCGTCCATATCAGCCTGCCGCGGGTCCGAAAAAGATTCTGCCACGCCATACGGCGGATTTCCCGGCGTTCCTTCCATGTATTTTTCTCCGTCTTTTTCTCTGCGTTTTTCTTTCTTCTTTTTTCCGACCTTTCCCCTTTTTTTCTGCCTGTATAGTGCATAGCCTCCAGACAGGACATCTCCACTGCCCGAAATACTACTGCTCCTGCTGCCGCTGCTGTTACAATTCCAACAAAAAGAATCGCTCCTGCCAGAAGCAAAATAGAAAATACGGAAAGACCTCTGCTTCCCCCATACTGTGACAGATACTGCCTGCCCAGGACACGGGGCAGCCATGCAGACAAAAATATCCAGGAACTTCCGGCTCCAACTGCTGTCCCCCCTAAAAACACAATCCCTATCTGTCGAAAATAAAAACTTCGAAGCTGTTTTTTTGTTGCTCCAAGTGTATGCAAAAGACCAATCTGCCTGATATCTCCGGTCATGGAAATCCAAAGTACATTAAAAATCAGAAAATAAACTGCAGCCAGAACAAGAAACGCCCCTAACACAGCCATTTCATATCCTCCCAGAAAACGGTTCAGTGCTTCATAAGCGTAGGTATTTCCTCCGGTAAATGTCTGTGCGTCGTCTGTCATCTTCACATCCTCGTACAGTTTTTCCTCTGCAGTATGTCCGTCTATCCGGTCATCCTGGCAGATCAGAATATCACTTTCTTCATCCAGGTTTCCGCCCCATGTTCTCAGTTTCTTTTCTGAAACATACCCCTGCGCCGGGTGGGAAGCGGGATTGGTGTAATCCCGATACCACCCGCTTAAGAGGAAGGTTGCCTCTCTCTGCTCAAAAAGACCGATCTTCACAGTAAGAGAAATCTTCATCCCTGATCTTGGTTCTGTAATTCCCATCTGTTCCAGGACCCTTATCGGAAGCATTATCTCATTTTCTTCTTCCGGGTAATGTCCCTGGATATCCGTGTATGCAGGTTTCATCATCTCTTCCCATGCAATCTGGTCCAGTACCGCAATCCCACATACCGATTCTGTTCCGTTGTAAGCATATCCGACTGTCTCCATCCGGCCTGCTTTTTCTATATATCCAAGTTCTTTTATTTTTACATACTGCTCTTTGGTGCCATCTTCCAAAATTGTAGCAGCCGCCGTTCCATCCCGACGAACCGCCCGGAGATACTCTGCCTGCATTTTCCCTTTTGCCGTACCAAATACCATGGTAAGTGTAAGGATTCCCAAAGCCACCGCCAAAAACAGTATCATATTCCTTCCACGGCTCCCGGCCGCATTTCTCGCCGCAAGAATCCGTATCACAGAAGGATTTTTTTCTGAAACATGTCCTCTTTGCGCCATCAGAATCTTTCCTCCCATCTTTTCTCTTCGTCAGAATCCGCTGCAAGCCTTCCGTCAGACATACAAATGATCCGATCGGCCATCTGAGCCACCTCCTCCTGATGAGTGACTACAATAACGGTCTGATGAAAACGTGCAGCACATGTTCTAAGAAGTCCCATTACTTCCATCCCGGTCTCTGAATCCAGGCTTCCTGTAGGCTCATCCGCAAGGATAACCGCAGGCTTGGCAAGCAGAGCCCTGGCAATAGCCGCTCTTTGCTGCTGGCCGCCTGATAATGTCTCCGGCATTTGATGCAGCTTTTCTTTTATCTTCAGAATTTTCAGCATTTCCTCCAAAAATGCTTCATCCAGCTTTCCCCCGTCCAGGCGTATCGGAAGCGTAATATTCTCATACACATCCAGCATGGGAACCAGGTTATACTGCTGAAAGATAAATCCGATATTTCGTCTCCGAAAGACAGTCCTTTCCTCTGCCGTCATATCCTTTAAGCTTATGTTTCGTATCCATACTCCTCCTTCTGTAGGCTCATCCAAGGCCCCAAGAAGATTCAGAAGTGTAGTTTTTCCGCTTCCCGATGTTCCTACAACCGCAAGAAATTCGCCCTCCTCTACAGAAAGATCAATACCGTCCAGGGCATGTACCTCATAGTCTTCTGTAACAAAATATTTTTTCAGTCCAACTGCCTTTACAATTTTCATCTTTTCTTCCTCCGGTAATTTCCCAGTATATGCTGGTATATTTGCCATAAAAAGAGAATACTATATAAATCTTACAATCCTGTGACAAAAAAGGGACAGGCCGCTTTTTGTCCTGTCCGCTTTTTCGTTCTCACATTTCTTCCTTTGTCTGCACAGCATCTATTCTTCTGTGGGAAAGAAAATCTCCATCAGCAGTCCTCTTGTTTGTCTCTTTACCCGGATAAAGCCTCCCTGCGCCAGGATGATCTGTCTGGCAAGATAAAGGCCCACCCCAAATCCTTCCTGCACACGGACTTTCTTTCCCCTGTAAAATCTCTGGAATATTCTGTTCTCCTCCCCGGCTTCAATGCCAATTCCGTAATCTCTCACGGAAATTTTAAGAAACATTTCATTTTGCAACGCGCTTACTTCCACATGTCCGCCTTGACCGCTGTACTTTACTGCATTATCCAGCACATTGAAAAAGGCCTCGCCAAGCCAGTTTGGATCGTGCCTAAGTTCCAGATCAGAAGGAAGCGATACCTGGAAGTCCAGTTTTTTTTCTTCTGCCTGTGCCTGTATCTGTCCCAGGGCATTCAGCAGAGTTCTTCTAATATCTTTCGATTCCTTTCTTATCTGTATCATGTCATGTTCCAATCGTGACATTTTGATGAAACTTTCTGTGAGAAACCGGATTTTCTCTTTAGCTCCCTCTGCCGACTGGATATACTGATATGCCTCTTCATTTCTTCCTTTTGTTTCCCCTTTTGCAAGTTCCAGATAGCTTTGGATATTTGCCAGGGGAGTCCGAAGCTGATGGGCAATTTCCGTAATAAGTTTCTGAAGTTTTTCCCGGCTTTTTTCTGCCTCTTCCTGACGCCCTTTCGCCATCCTGCATATCCGAATCAGCCGGTCTTCTATCTTCGCATAGATTGTCTCTTCCCCGGCTGTTCTGTTGGTAACTTCTTTTTCTTCCAGCACAAGTTCCGTGAGCTCAAGCAATGTTTCCATTTCCCGTCTTCTTTGCTTTCTCTCTATCCAAATAGAGATCGTTCCTCCAGCTGCAATACCTGCTGCAGCTGCCGTCACAAGCCAAATCCACATTTTCTTCCTCCCGCCATTGTACTTTTTTCTCATTCTCCAAACCGGTAGCCCAGACCAAATACGTTTTTGATCAGAGCTTTCTGCACTTTTTGATCTCCTATTTTTCTGCGAAGCCTTCCAATCGTGACACTGACTGTATTTTCCTCTACAAATTGTCCGTCAATCCCCCATACGCTCTCAAGGATCATTTCTCTTGTCAGAACCTGCCCCTGATTTTTGGCAAAAAATTCGAGCAGATTATATTCCCTGGCTGTCAGCATGATTTCTTCTCCGCCCCGGAAGACTCTTCTTTTCTCCGGCCAGACTTCCAGATCATCAAAAATGAATACTTTGTCTTTATCTGTCCTTCTAAGAACAGCCTCTATCCGTTTCAGCAGAACTTTCATCTGAAACGGTTTTACTACATAGTCATCTGCCCCGGCGTCAAAGGCTTCCAGCATTTCTCTTTCCTCATCCCTGGCTGTCAGAAAGATAGCCGGAAGTTCTTTTATTCCGTTTCTTAATATTTCTTCGTATAACCGGATTCCGTTTCCATCCGGCAAGGTCACATCTATCAGCAGCAAGTCTAAATTTTCGCCGTTGTTCAGCATTTGTACAGCTTCTTTGCAATCATAAGCACAAGATGCTGCAAACCCGCCTTTTTGGAGTGCGATTTTCAGAGCCTGATTCAGCATTTTGTCATCCTCTATAATCCCGATCCGTGCCATCGTTTTCCCTTTCTTTCCATTGTTTTTCAAGATAGCGTTGGTGTACAAGAAGTCAATACGCTCCCTTGTACACCACTGCTACATACCTATGTAATCATATCACATTGTACCCGCCATGTAAAAATTCCATTATTTTGTTATAATCTTCTGTAACGAATGAATATGCTCATGCGTCTAATAAGCAAAGAGGGGAGGGATGCCAAAATGAACGCTGACTTTGAAGAGCTTTATGAACGCTTTTTTCATGATGTATATTTATTTATACTTGCTGCAAGCGGAGATCCTTACATTGCTGAAGAAATCACACAGGAAACGTTTTTCAGAGCTCTGAAAGAAATCCGGCATTTTAAAGGAAATTGCTCCGTGAAATCCTGGCTCTGTCAGATTGCCAAAAATTTATACATCAGCCAGAAGCGAAAAAAGCCTGCCCTTTCCACCGAGGATATCCCTATAACGGACATATCTACGGAACAAAGCGCGGAAGATCTTTGTATACAAAATCAACAGGCTCTTTCCCTTTACAAAATCCTTCATTATCTGGATGAACCCTATAAGGAAGTCTTTACACTGCGCACGCTGGGTGATCTTTCCTTCAGGGAGATTGGCGAGATTTTCGGAAAACAGGAAAACTGGGCAAGAGTAACCTATTACCGGGCCCGTATGAAGATCCAGAAAAAAATTCAAGAATAATTTTTAAGGAGCGTGAGTTTATGAAAATATCCTGTAATATCATTCGTGATCTTCTCCCGCTTTACCTGGACCAGGTATGCAGCGAAGAAAGCAAAGATATGATAGAAAACCATCTGACTGAATGCGAAAACTGCCGGGAATACTACGATCAAATGTCTGCCGATGTTCCCGACATCAATATTGATCCGGAAGAATCTGCAGACCCTTTAGATGATAAAACCATGATAAGAAAATTAAGCCGCCGTATTACATCCCGGCAGTTTATGATCACCGGTATTACTTTGATCGTTGTTTTTATCATTGGCTGTTTCCTCAATTCTCCCGACTTTTCCTCTGCCTCTTCTCCGTTCATTGACAAAGCGAAGGAAACCGTACTAGAGACCATACCGGTTCTTGACTCAAGAATTTCCACGGATAAGATTACTCCCGGCGATGCCTACCGTCTGAAAGACGGTTCTATCTACTGTTCCTTTACTGTCAATTCTTCTTTTTCTTCTTTCTCGGAATGCTATGTGACGGATCAGGATGGAGAACAGAAACTTCATACAAACTATTTTACAGACTTCAACGCCCTGGCTTTTCAAAAATCTATAGATGATCGCATCAATGAACTTTTTCATATAAACAGCAGCGATGAGGCGACAACATTCTATATGGTTGTACCTGAAAAATCCGGAACCTGGCCCGATGATGTCAAAAATCCTTCTGAAGGCAGGCTTGTCATTCAGGATACCAGCGGCGTATATTGCGTAGGAAAAGGCGGGGAGATTCTCGCTCTGTGGGAAAAAGGTCAGCCTCTTTCACAAGCTCCCCAAGAGATTGAAAAACTAGTCGCCGACGAACGTGCCATGATGGAAGAAGATTATGCACAAATGGAGGAAAATCCAGAAGAGACCGACGCTGACGAAGATGAGAGCACAGTAGAATGGTCAAAAGACTTTAGAAAAAATTTCTGGAGGACTATTTGGGATTCGGAAGAATAGTGCAACAAAGGAGACAGTTGGCAAAACTCCTGTCTCCTCTTTTATCCTATTGAAAAAGTTCCTTTCTCAAAAGCTCCAGCTCATCTTTGTAAATGCAGTTTTTCAAAGTCCCTCTTTCTACCGCTTCCCTGCATTTTTCAAAATCCATCCACATTACTTCTTCTACTTCTTCTTCCTGAAGACTCAGGTTTCTTTCATCTACTTGCTTTTCGTAGAGATAGACAGCGCTAAGCTCATTATCCCGAAAGGGCTTTCCGTAAAATTCATCTTCAAAAGCACTGTACCTCATGCCCGCAAACCGAAGATCGCTTCCTTTTGCATCTATTCCTAATTCTTCTTTTAGTTCCCGCAAAGCTGCCGGGAGATAATCATCTCCTGCTTCCACATGCCCCGCTGATGAAACATCATAACATCCCGGGTTGGAGTCCTTACAGGCACTTCTTTTTTGCAGGAGCAGATCATACCCGCTCTGTTCATTCTTCCGTATGATCCACACGTGAGCAGTAGGATGCAGGCTCCCTTCCAGATGAGCTACTCCTCTTTCTGTAACAATTCCGCTTTTCGATCCATCCTCGTTTAAAATATCAAAAAGCTCCATCGCTCTTCCATCCAATGCTGCCATAAGAAGTGTATCCGTTTCGTCGTACACAAGTTTTAAGGAGAAAAAGGGGTGGTTCTCGTTCATCAGGCGAAAGAAGATCTTATCTCCCTCCCAGATATTCAGATCAAAGACTTTTTCCTTCTCCACCCACTCCAGTTCTCCTTCATCGCAGGGGTGCGGCTCTCCCTCAAATCCGTCGGCGGTATAAAGTGACATGTATTCTGTAACAGAATCCCCATATACAAAGGTGACAATTCCCCTGTATTTCCAGGAGGTCAGTGTGTACCCTGTCTCCTCCCACACTTCCCGCAGCAGACATTCCTCCGGGCTTTCACTGTCTTCAAAATGGCCGCCCACTCCGATCCATTTATCTTTATTGACATCATTCTTCTTCACTGTCCGATGGAGCATCAGATATTTTCCGTCTTTTTCAATATAACATAATGTGCTTAATCTTATCATATTTCTTCTCCTTTGTACTCCTGTGTACTTTTTATACTACTATATAAATTTTATGATATCTTATCTGACTGATTCCGGCAATATCCTTTACACCGGTATACTGTCTCTTACGCATAGTGCTCCATATCCCACCTGATTATTGGGATAAACTGTGAAACCGGGGAGTTCTGCTGCTCCTTTTCTCAGATATGCCTTTATCTTCTCCCCATACAGATAGGCATCATTTCCCCTGACAATCCCCCATTCCATCAAAAGAGAGGCCGCCCCTGTCACAAAAGGCACTGCAAAAGAAGTTCCTGTTACAGAAACAATTCCCCCTCCCGGAGCCCGGGTTGATATATTTACTCCAGGAGCTGCCAGATCCGGTTTGGTACGATATCCTTCTCCATCTGCACCCCGCCCGGAAAAATCCGCATACGTAAAAGTCAGTGCATTATAGGCCCCTACGGTAATAACCCTGGAAGCTGTTGAGGGGATAGTGAAGGTTCTTTCCTCAATAGGGAAAAGAAAGCCTGTTCCCCGATTGAGAACTTCCTCCGACGGAAGCCACATCTGATAATTTCCGTCCACTACCTTTCCCGCTGTCAGAACAACAGTCCACACTCCTGAAGCAATATAACTGTCCACCGGAAGAAGATCAATAAAAATCTCCTGCACCAGACTATAAGGACTTGGCTCTCCATAATATATCAGAATTTCTGTAGGCCCCACCTGTATTCTCTGCGTACCTATCACCTCGCGGATAGGTTCTGTCCGAACGCCGGAAGGCGTAATAATAGAAAAGCGCACTTCATCAGCGTAAGTCTTCCAGATCTGGATATTTAAAGTAGGCTGGCTTTCCTGGACCGCCAGCTGTACCTTCACTTCTTCTCCGCTTCTGATCTTTCCGGAGGTGTGCCCGGCGCTGTTTCCTTCGTTGCCTGCCCCTACACAGATGCTGGTACGTCCCAGGTTCGCAATGTCATCCATATATCGTTCCAGAAGCGAACTTCCGTCATGTGCTCCATATGTATTACCAAAACTGATATTCATTGCCATAGGCATCTGATATTCCAGAGACTTTCGGACGGCATAGTCAATTCCCAGCAGCAGCTCTGTTGTCCTCGGAAAGCCATCTGCCCTTGGAGATGCCAGTTTTACAATTAACAGGCTGCTCCCCGGAGCCACACCTGCATACCTGGTTCCTTCACTGCCTCTGCCTCCGGCTGCGATGGCTGCAACTGCCGTCCCATGACCTGACCGGTCTTCTTCCGGTACTAATCGCCTTCTCTCCCCTTCCGTTTCCGCACGGATAGCGCGATCAATCTGTTCCGCCGGATATTCTGCTCCTATCTGGTAGCCTTCCGGCGGCTTTGCCTCCTCTGTCCCCCGGGCGGCAGACTGGTCCCACATGGCAAGAATGCGTGTCGAACCGTCTTCCCATCTGAAATCCTGCAGCATATAGTCAATGCCGGAATCTATAATGGCTATCAATGTTCCTTTCCCGCTCAAAGAAAAAGGTGTATCCTGCACAGCATTTATGCAGGATACACGCTTTCCGTCATATACCTGGAAAAACAGCCGCTTCGGCTTCTCGATATACTCGATTTCCGGCAGCAAAGACAGCTCGTTTAAGCGGGACTCCAAAATCGTGATCACCGCGTATTCATTCAAAAGCTCTGTCACCTGAACAGCTATCGCTCTGGCTCTTTCAAGGCTTCCGGAATATTTGACAATAACATCCCACTCCCGGTCAATAGGATAATATCCCACATCCAGTTCCAGCGACTTTTCCCTCTCCTCTTCTGTAGCATCCAGCGCAAGGTTCAAAAGATTTTCTATCTTCTGGCTTTTCATCCGGCCACCTCGTTTTCCTTCTGCAGTATCGTCCTGTATTTGGACACTGCATTTTTATTACATCATATGTCCGGAATATAAGAATATAACCTTTCCTAGCACACTGCAATCCCCGAATCTGTGTATGGTGCGATAGAAAGAGGGATAAAAAATCCTCTCTCGTGGCGGCACAAAGGACAGATCTCAGGTACCTTTGACCCGCGGAAGATGTGCCCGCAGTTCAGACACATCCATGCCTCCTCTTCGGCAAATTCAAAATAGGTATTATTTTCCAGAAGTTCTTTGATCGTCCCGAACCTTTTCGCATGTATTTTTTCCACTTCTGCAATCTGGAAAAATGCAGACGCCGCCTCCAGAAATCCCTCTTCTTTTGCCTGATTTCCAAACACCTGATAGACATCTTTATATTCTTCTGTCTCGTTGTGCTCTGCAGCAGCCAAAAGCTCTGTCAGAGAATCAAAGGTATCTACCGGAAAACCGCTGCATATTTCGATGGTCTGCCCCTCTGCCTCTTTTAAAAGTTCATAATAGCGCTGGGCATGAGCCCGCTCCTGCTCTGCCGTAAAAAGGAAAATCTGGCTCACTGCATACATATGATGCTCCCGGGCCATCTCTGCTGCAATGGTGTAGCGGTTTCTTGCCTGACTTTCTCCCGCGAACGCCTTCATCAGATTTTCTTTTGTTTTGCTTCTTTGAAAATCAACTGCCATGATACATACTCCTTTCATTTTCTTTCTATAGTATGTACCATGGCAGTGCCAGATTATTCATTATTTTATTGGAATCCGATCAGTCTCCTTGCAACAGTATACGCCAGAGACGAAATCTTCCGTCCAGATCTTCCCGGAAGATTCATTGTCTGTCCTAAAATCCCATAACGGATCTTAAAGTAAGTTTTTACATCCTTCTTCCTCAAATATAGCCAAAGGTCCTTCTTTTTATCAAGATTTTCCCTCTCCTTAGAGCGGATACACAGAATAGAAGAAACCGTCATCATGATAGCCAGATAGTTTATCATATATTTTTTCAGCTTCTTATTCGTTATCTCCTTCATCTGATACATATCGATCATTTTCTTTGTCACAAAGATCTGCTGGTCTACCCGTTTTATCATAACCTTTTCGTTGACGGATTGATCTTCCCGGCCGATATAATAACGGTAAAAATCTTCATCCATGTAATACATTTTTCTCACATGCGGCAAAGGATAGTATACATATATATTATCAACATAAAATGTATGCTTCGGCAGACGCAGCTGGCAGAGCTGCAAAAGCTCTGTTCGGTAGATAACGGAGTGCATCAGAATATACTGATCCAGATGGAAATGACCGATATCAGACCAGTGAAAAATCTCATCCTGGGGCAGCACATTCCGATAATGGATACACTTTTTATTCTCCATGCCTTCTTTTTCATAAACATAGTTGGCAATCAGCATATCTACCTGCTGTCCCTCTTCTTCAAATCCACGAAGCACCTGAAGGATTCGGTGCAAAGATTCTTCCTTGACCCAGTCATCGCTGTCTACTACTTTAAAATATTTGCCGGACGCTGCTGCCAGTCCGCTGTTGACAGCATCTCCATGCCCTCCGTTCTCTTTATCGATCACCTTAATAATATCCGGATATTTTTCAGCATATTCATGTCCTATTCGTGATGTATTGTCCTTTGATCCATCATTGACAATGATAATCTCTACATCCTCTCCCCCGGGAAGAATACTTTCGATTGCATGAGTCATATACGCCTCTGAATTATAACAGGGAATTGCGAATGAAATGTATTTCATAATTTTTTCCTCCTCGACTTCTTTAGTATTATATAGTATTCCTGCCTTTTTTCCAACTTAAACTTTGCAAAATCTTCTTTGTCTGATTGTAAAAAAACTTTTTTTCCGTTATATTTATAGTAAGTACACACAACGGAGGTAAAAAGGCATGAAAAAAAATATCATTGTGGGACAATCCGGAGGTCCGACTGCTGTCATCAACGGAAGCCTGTACGGAGTTGCTTCAGAGGGCGTCAAAAAAACTTCTGACATTGATACAGTATACGGTATGATCAACGGAATTGAAGGATTTCTCCACGGTAATTATATGGATCTGGGCGCTCTTGACAAAACAAATGAGCTGGAACTGATCCGCACTACTCCCGGAGCTTATCTTGGCTCCTGCCGTTACAAGCTGCCGGAAGATCTTCATGATCCGGTTTATCCGGAACTCTTCCGCCGTTTTGAAGAGCTGAATATCGGCTATTTCTTCTATATCGGGGGAAATGATTCTATGGATACGGTAAGTAAACTGTCACGGTATGCCGGTTTTATGAACAGCGATATCCGCTTTATCGGCGTTCCTAAGACTATTGACAACGACCTGGTAGAAACAGACCACACTCCCGGATATGGGAGCGCTGCAAAATATGTGGCAACCACTGTCCGTGAAATTGCGATCGACGCTTCTGTATATGATAATAAGAAATCTGTCACCATCGTAGAAATCATGGGACGACATGCCGGATGGCTGACTGCCGCCAGTATGCTGGCAAGGAAGTTTAAAGGCGACAACCCGGTTCTTATTTATCTGCCTGAAGTAGCCTTTGATCCCGATGCATTTATTGAAAAAGTCCGCTCTTCTCTTGAGAAAACCCCCAATCTGGTGGTATGTATTTCTGAAGGGATCAACGACGGAAAAGGAACCTTTATCTGTGAATATGCAAGTGAAGTGGGCACAGACAACTTCGGTCACAAAATGCTGACCGGTTCCGGCAAATACCTGGAAAACCTGGTAAAAGAAAAACTGGGCGTTAAAGTACGTTCTGTAGAATTGAATGTATGCCAGCGCTGCTCCTGCGCTCATCTCTCCCGTGTGGATCTTGACGAGGCGGTAAACGCCGGCATTTACGCCGTACAGGCTGCACTTGCCGGAGAAAGCGGTAAAATGATCACCTTTATCCGCAACAAGAGCGTTCCCTATGAATTGTCCTACGGCACAGCAGATGTCAACATTATCTGCAATAAGGAAAAACCGGTTCCGGCGCAGTGGATCATCGGCGAGGGTTCTGATATCAGCGAAGAATTTGTGGACTACGTACGTCCTCTTACTCAGGGACATGTAGAACTTCCCACAAAGAACGGAATCCCGCTCTTTGCTTACAGAAAAGAGAATTAATGACCAAAAGACAGGAGGCATGATCTGCATGCCTCCTGTTTTCCTGTTTAGTCGGAACTCGTTGTCCTACGGGTCGTCTATACGTACTCTAAGATTCCACGGATATCCCGCACAACTGCGTCTGCTCCGGCCTCTTTATATTTCTGCTCCGCCGCCGCAAGTCTTACTTCCTTTTCTTCTTCCGGAAGGGCCTCGAATTCTTCCTTGGAAAGTCCTACAAGAGAACTTCCCTCCAAAATTCCGACCGTAAATACGCCGGCATTTTTTCCTTCCCTGATATCAGAAATGGTATCGCCTGCCTTAATGACCTTATCTACAGAAGTCACTTTTAATGTTTCCATATTTTTAAAGATCATATAAGGATAGGGGCGCCCCATATTTCCGGTGGAGTCCGGGCTGTACCAGCAGTCCGGCTCATATCCCAGTTCCGCCGCCTTTGGCACAACGACTCCCATCATCACATCTGTATATCCTGTTGTAGATCCGATCTTAATTCCCTTTTCTCTGAGAGCTTTCACCGTCTCAAGGACATAGGGCTTTGGATCAGAGTACTGATCCAGTATCTTAAGAAGGGACGGCTCATAACTTTCATACATTTTGTCAGCATCCGCATCTTCCGGATCTCTCCCGTATTTCTCTCTCCATGCCGCCTTGATCCTCGGCATCTCCAGCATGGTGCGGATATGATCCCACTTCAGCATACCCATAGGTTCCCGCACTTCCTCCATTGTCGGCTCTACTCCGGCATTTTTAAATACTTCTGTGAAAACCTGCACCGGTGCAAAGCATCCGTAATCTACTGTTGTGCCTGCCCAGTCGAAAATCACTGCTTCTATTTTACTCATAATATCTGTATCCTTCTTTCGCTTTTGGCTTCCTAGCTTACTTTTTTCTCTTCCATCTGTGCGAAAAATTCTGCAAAAATATCACATAATTTTTCGATATCATCCCGGTAAATCTCCCCGATATTTCCGATGCGGAAGGTATCAGCGTCTGTTACCTTTCCCGGATAGATAGCGTATCCTCTGTCTTTGATAAATTCATACATTTCCTGGAAAGAGAAGTTGTGATGTTCCGGATAGAAGAAGGTTGTAATGATCGGTCCCTGATATTCTTCTCCAATATAGGACTGGATTCCCATCTCCTTCATCTTCCGGATCAGCAGGCGGTTGTTGTCATAATAACGTTTCGCACGGGCCGGGATGCCTCCCTCTTCCTTCAGCTCTTCAATGGCTTTTGCGAATGCCAGCACCGTATGAGTCGGAGAAGTAAATCTCCATTTCCCGTCTTTTTCCATTGTTTTCCACTGATCGTATAAATCCAGTGCAAGGCTTCTTGCTTTTCCTGCGCTCTCGATCAGTTTCTGACGATTACAGATAATAAATGAGAATCCCGGAACTCCCTGAATGCATTTATTTGCGCTGCTGATGATAAAATCTATACCGAGTTCTCCTACCGGAATATCCACGCCGCCAAAACTGGACATGGCGTCCACGATCATAGTCTTTCCGGCGTCTTTTACAACTTTTGTCACAGAAGCAATATCATTTAAAATACCGGAAGTTGTCTCACTGTGTACCATTGCCACATGAGTGATGGCCGGATCTTTCTCAAGGATATCTTTTACTTCTTCCGCTGAAGGGATCTGGTCATAGTTTACACGGTAAAGAGCGTAATTTACCTTTGCGTGCTCTGCGATGTCCACCATTCTCTCTCCGTAGGCTCCATTGGCAATGATCAAAAGCTTTTCTTCTTCTCCCACTACACTTGTAATGACAGATTCCACACCAAAGCTTCCGCTTCCCTGCATCAGTACTACTGTATAATCTCTCTCTGATACATGGGCCAGATCCAGAAGCTCCTTTCGGATCTTCTGTGTGATCTGTTTATAATCATCATCCCATGTGCAGTGGTCAAACATCATTTCTTTTTTTACTGTGTCCGTTGTAGTCAAAGGTCCCGGAGTCAGCAGTTTGTAACTTTTCATTTCCTAATTTCCTCTCTTTATATCTGATTACTATACTTTATCTATACTTGCAGTATTTCTTCTCTATTTGCATTCTTCAGAAAGCGCCTGATGCTGCTCCAGAAGATCTACTGTCAGCGGTTCAGGGAATACCTTCGGATTTGCAGAAAGGTTCTCTGCATCTGTCTCTTCTCCTTCATAAAGGGCAAGCGGATAGTAGGACTGAAGCTCTTCTCTTCCGTTCTCAATGATGCACTGTGCCATTTCCATTGCCTTTTCATTTGTGTCATCGCCCTTGTCAACAACTGCCACTGACTCTGTCAGGCTGAAATTACCTTCTGCCGGATCAATATAGTCGATCGGAAGTCCGTCTGCTTTATCTGCCACTGCCTGCTGACGAAGTCCGAAACCGATAGCAACCTCTCCTGCACGTACTTTTGTCAGCGGTGCGGAGCCGGAATCTTCAATATGGTCCCCTGCATTATCATAAATACCTGTCAGCACTTCCTTTGCTCCATCCTCTCCATACTCGGAAATAAGAGCCTGGATCAAAAGCCATGCTGTGGAAGAAGATGCAATATCTGTTACGGAAATGAATCCTTTGTATTCCGGATTTGCCAGATCTTTCAATGATGTAGGTGTCGGAAGATTATTTTCTTCCATCATTTCTGTATTGACGATAATGGTTCCCTCCTGGGCACTGTCCACATAGAATGTACTCATTGTCACCATATCTGCCTCAATATCTGTTCCCTCTGCCAGAAGTTTTCCTCCAAGCCCGGAAGTACCAAAGGTCTGAATCGTATACTGTCCCTCGAATCCGTTGTCGTCCAGCGCGTGTTCCATAGACTCAATAGCCTCTTCGTCTGCATTGGAATAAATGATAACCTGATCTTCACTGGAGCTGCTTCCGCATGCGGTAAGTCCCAGTGCGCTTACTCCTACTACTCCTGCCATTGCAAAGGATGCTACTCTTTTTAATCCCATTTTTCTGATCTTTTTCATATCTACCTTATTCTCCTTTTTTTGACTTCTGTCTGCCAGCTTCTGGAAAATGAATTTGCCGGCAGCGTTTGTAAATAGAATCAGTAATGACAACACAAAAATTTCGTTAAATTTGTTGAAATACTGTAATTCTTTGATCTTTGTCGTAATAACCATGGTCCTTGTCCCTGCAAGGAAGATCAGCGCACTGATCGTCACCATAGCATTTACGAAGTAATAACTGAATACCTCCAGCAGTGTGGATACTGCATTTGGCGTCACCACCCGGATGATGGTCTTTGTCCAGTTGTCCCCCATCAGCATTGCTGTTGTTTCCCAGGATGCGTTCATCTTGGAGAGGGAATTTTTCATCATAAGATATGGCGTGGAAAAGAAATGTACCATATTACAGATGATGAGGATTGCAAATGTATTTTGAAGGGAGGTACCGGAAAAGCAGAATAAATATGCAAGACCGATCACCATACCCGGAATTGTATTTGTTACAAGAGCAATACTGTCAATCGTACCTTTCAGCTTCTGGCTTACGCTGCTTCTTGCCGTCACAAGAGCCGCACCATATGCCATCAGTGTTCCAACAAGAGCTGTCACAATGGCTACCATTAATGAATTGGTATAAACACCATAGAGCGAGCTGTCCTCAAATACTGTCTGAAAATGTTCCAGCGTAAAAGATGTGCGGTAAGGCCACTCTTCTGTAAAAGGTACAACAAAGATTACCGCAAAGATGGACAGGATCCCTATCATAATAACCGCGCTTGCCACTGCGCATGTGATGTCTCTCTTTTTGCTTTTTTTCAGCTCAATCGGAGAAATCTTATTGTAACGTACATTATATTTTTCCAAAATGTTTAATACCGTAATGCTGACAATAGATGGAATCAGCATAATGATCGCTACAACAGCGCCGTTTCCGAAATCCGGAACGCTTCCCAGCATTTCCTCATAGAGAACGCTTGCAACAACCTCAAATTGTCCTCCGATAGATGCCGGAATACCAAAATCTGTGAAACACAGGAAAAAGGTCTGTATAAAAGAGGCTGCCAGAGTTCCCAAAAGGGGACGGAGTATTGTGATCTTAAACGTCTGGAATGGAGAATCCCCCATCAACCGGGACACGATCATAAAACGTTTGTCAATGTATCCCATGGTATTGTTGATCAACATAAAAGAAATCGGAAGCGTATAGATCACATATCCCAATAAAAGACCGTTAAATCCATAGATGTCAAAGAGCTGACGTCCAAATAACCTTGTTAAAAGTCCCTGCTTTCCAAAAGAATAGATAATTGCAAATCCATAAGTAATGGTAGGGAGCAGCATAGGAAGCACAGCTGCCTTTGCAATAAGGTCTTTATAACGTCTGCCAAGGTTTGTGTAATGCACTGTATAGGCAAGGACAAAAGCAAGAAGCGTTGTTACCAGCGCGCTGCATCCTGCCACCAGGAAACTGTTCCCTACCGCCTGCATAAATCCCTTGCTTGTAAGAACTTCCCTGTAATTTTCCAGACCGATTCCCGCTGTATCCTGCGTCAGTGACTTTACGATCACCTGTACCATCGGCACTGCCAGGAAAGCCAGGAAGAACACAGCCAATACTGTAAAAATAAGTTTGATCTCTTTATTTTTTCTTCTCTGCATGACTGATTCCTCTTTCTATGACACCTGCACAGCAGCCTGAGGCTGTGATGCAAAAAGGGTGAAAATATTATTCTTTTTGATCTCCAGCTGATGCAGGATAAATTTCTGTACAAAATTATTTTCCGGAGTTTTAATAATCTCCTCTGGTTTTGCAAACTGTGCAATCTTTCCTTCATTAATGATCATAACTCTGTCAGAGAGTGTCAGCGCTTCTTCCGGATCATGGGTTACGATGATCGTTGTCAGATGGTATTCTTTCGCAATAGCCTTGATCCTATCCTTAATAGACTCCTTGATCACTCCGTCAAGAGCGCTTAAAGGCTCATCCAGCAAAAGGATCTTCGGTTTCATTACCATTGTCCTGGCAAGAGCAACTCTCTGCTTCTGTCCGCCGGACAACTGCCCGATCCTCTTATTCAGATGTTCTTCCAGTCCGAGAAGTTTGATCAGATCCTGTACTTCCTCTTCTGTAGAAATAGAAGGGTTATTGCGAAGGCCGTATGTAATGTTCTGATATACATTCAAATTTGGAAAAAGAGCATAGTCCTGAAAAACAATATTAAATCCTCTTTTTTCCATTGGAACATTTGTCAGATCTTCATCGTTGTAAATAATCTTTCCGCCGTCTGAATCTACAATTCCAAGAATCAGATTTAAAAGCGTTGTCTTTCCGCATCCGGAAGGTCCCAGTATGGAAACGATCTCACCATCTTCAATATTAATGCTGATATCTTCTAAAACCGGTACGCCATCATAGCTTTTTTTCACATTCTTAAGTTCAAGCATAAATACAACTCCTTTTTTCTTTTTTCCCAAACAATAAACTTTTTCTCCTTTGGCAGATTGGTCTTTACCGCTCCAGCCATGACAAATTATAGCAATGGCACCCGGATCCAGCTACATGTAAAGGAAATGTAAACTTTACATAGTTTTTACTTTATTTACTTTGTAGAAATTCTACGGGTACAGACATGCAGATCAGCGCATATCCTGCGAAGTACTTCTAACCCTTAAAAGCGCGAGCGCACATCCCGCGGAGCGTTTTATTTAGTAGGAAAAATTTTCTATTAAATAAAAAAACAGAACCTCTCCCGCCTGTTTATTTTTGCGTGAGATGTTCTGCCTTTCCACTTTATACTGTATTTCTACCAAAAATAAATATGTATTTTTTCTACAATTTTCCTTGCTTTTTCTTGCTTCTCTTCTTTGTTTTGCTCTTTCCTGTCTGTTCTCTTGCCGGCAAAGTTCTCTTTTGTTAAATCTTCGTAAAAGCTTCCATTTCCTCTTTACTGGTATAGGCCCTTTCCATGACGATATCGCTTGTCTTTCTAAGCTTTCCGGAAAGGTGAGCATAATCTCTGTTCAGTACACCTGCATAGATCATATCTACCAGAGCAAGCTGAGAAATTCTGGAAAAAATGGTATCGCCGTACAGGAACTGCCGATGGCTTGCACATAAAAGGATATCTGCATATTCAGCGATCAGTGCATTTTCAAAATTTGTAAGGACAAGCGTCTTTGCACCTGCCTTTTTTGCCAGGCGCATCATTTCTACTGTATTCTTGGAATATCCGGAATAGGAAATGCCTATGGCAAGATCCTTTGGTGTCATATTCACTGCACTGACATGCTGCAGATAATAGTCACTGTACTGCCTGCAGTTCAGTCCCAGATAAGTCAGCTTCGTCAGGAGGTCATTGGCAGTGCATACTGAATTTTCCACACTGTAGATCACAATGTTCTCCGCCTTCAATATTGCTTCTACGGCCCTCTTATATTCTCTGGTCTGTATGCTCTTTAACGTTTCCTCCAGCATCTGTATGGAAGTGGTAATAATCTTACCCGGAATTTCCTCCAATTTGTCCTGGCTGGTAAGCTTAAATCCGTAAAGTTCAATATTTCCATTCTCTTCCCGGTGTTCGCTTAAAAGCTCCTCTTCTATCATAGCATATTTAAAATCTTTAAACCCCTTATATCCCAAAGCCTTTACAAAACGGACAATCGTAGGCTGGCTTACCTTGGCATCCCTGGAGAGTTCTTCCATCAGCAAGTCTCCCGGTCTTCCCCGATAAGCCAGGAGATAATCAGCCACTTTTTTCTCCGAAGGGCGAAGTGCGGTATATGCTGTTTGTATTTTTCTCCTGATCTCATTTCCCATTTTTTGTTCTCTCTTTCCTAACAAAGCTTGCTTCCATTGGCAACCAGCTTAAATTTGCATCCCAAATGTTCCGCCGCTCTTTGACACATCATCATACGTTTCAGAAAAATTTCAAAGTAATCCATTACAGTGCAGATGGTATCGTCCAACTCCAGATCCATACGTATGATTCTCTTTTCTCTGTCAATCTCTACCTTGGAGGACAGAGCCGCATAATTTACCCTGTCATGGGTATCAAAATTGGAGGGTACAGAATTTTGCACCCGGTTTCTCCTCACATCTGTCTTATCCGCAAGAATAAGAGCCGCCGACACTTCGTCTACCGCTGCTCCTGTCCCCTCGTCATGATGACCGATTGCTGACGCTATTGTAAGAACATCTTTAAGGGGCATCTGCCGTTCTTTTAAAATCTGATAAGCCAGAACCGCCCCGCTGTGGGGATGGTCGTGCCGGTTGATCGTGTTCCCGATATCGTGCATGTAGCCGGCAATTTTAGCCAGCTCGATCTTATGTTTTCCGCATCCTAAATCCTTCAGGATTTTCCCTGCCATTTCAGCTGTTCTGGCTGCATGCTTTCTGGAATGTTCCGTATATCCCAGCTCACTTAAAATTTTATTTCCTTTTTCGATCAGAAGATTAATTTCTTCATCACTGCGTATCTGTTTATAACTCACTGCCAAATTATATTTCTCCTTTATATATAATGTAGATTTACAGACGGCGCACGGCGTCCATGGCAAGAACCGACCTTTCGCACTCCTCTGCCGTCATGGTGATCTGCCAGCAGAGAGGACTTCCCTTCATATGTTCCGACGCATAACTTAATCCATTTGTCCTCTCGTCAAGAAACGGCCTGTCTATCTGATCCGGATCGCCCAGCAGGATGATCTTTGTATCCTTCCCTGCACGGGTAATGATCCCTTTTATCTGTCCGGGTGTCATATTTTGAGCCTCATCAATGATCATATAGGTTTTTACAATAGACCTTCCCCGGATATAATTCAGAGCTTCTGTCTGTATCAGTCCCCGGGAAAAGATTTCCTCAATCTTCCCCTGCAATTCCTTTTCATCTCTGTATCTTTCTTCCTCACTGGAATCAATAAGCTGCTCCAGATTATCAATCACAGGACGCATAAGCGGTGAGATCTTCTCCTGTTCATCTCCGGGAAGAAAACCGATATCCGAGTCGAACTGTGCATTGGGCCGACATACCAGTATCCTCCTGTATTCGCCGGTAGGATTGTTCAGCACCTTTTCCAGACCCACAGCAAGAGAATAGAATGTTTTGCTTGTTCCTGCCATTCCTTTGACAATAACAAGAGGGGCGTTCTTGGCAGGCTGCATCAGAGCTTCCTGCAGAAAATACTGTCCGGCGTTTCTTGGATGTATCCCATAAGGGGCTGACTTTTTATATTCCAGCTTTCGTATGCGTTCCCCTTCCACACGTCCCAGATGGGTCTTTCCGGAAGACTGATCTGCTCTCAAGATCACAAACTGATTTTCCGTAAGCTGCACTTCTGTTCTCTTTCCCGACTCATCCACCTGGTAAACTTCTTCGCAGGGGATCCCTTTTTTCTTAAATTCTTTAAAAATTTCCTCCGGAACATAAACTTCCGTTCTCCCCTTATACTGCTTTTCATGATCAAAAACCTGTTCTGTAGTGAAATCCTCCGCACAGATTCCAAGGATCTGGGCTTTTATTCGAAGAAGGATATCTTTGGTGACAAGGATCACCTGCTCGCTTCTATCCCTGGAAAGTCCGAGACATACTTTCAGGATGCGATTATCCGGCACCTCTGCTGCAAGATCCTCCGGAAGAGACACGTCAACAAAATTTTTTTCTACACGCAAAGTTCCGCCGCCTTCCATTTCCACACCCGAAAGCAGGTTTCCCTTTTGCCGGAACTGTTCCAAGATCCTAACCGCCTGTCTGGCGTTGCTTCCCCTGTCTCCTTCAGCCTTTTTCAATCGATCCAGCTCTTCCAGGACTACCATAGGAAGTATAACCTGATTGTCTTCAAAACATTCTACCGCGTGCGGCGCCTGAATCAGCACATTCGTATCAAGAACGTAAATTTTTACCATATAACAGAATGCTCCTTTCCGGTTCTATTGGTTTGTCCCCAGTATACCGTCCTTTCTTTTTTATCCAATGAAGCGCAGGTAAAATCTACGTAAATTTTTTTCGTTCATAATTTGTTCATTTATCTTTCAAAAAACCTTCATTTCTTGCACACTATTTCTTCACAGCTATGCCGTATACTAAAACCATCAAATGAAGAACAAGACGTTACGTAGTAAAATACTTTTTGAATAAACTTTTTCATAATACATGCCGGGGACTGGTAAAACAGTCACCCGGCATCCTCCCTTTTATGGAGCTTTTACGGCTTTAACGCCACTTTCATTACTCCATCTTCCTTCTTTTCAAATATCTGATACATTCTCATGGCATCCTCAAGGCCGGCTCTATGAGTGATCAGACATTCTCCTTTTAATCTTCCTTTTCTTATCAGCTCCAAAATCTCTTCACAATTGCAGGCATCCACTCCTCCGGTCTTAAAGGTAAGATTTTTTCCATACATTTCCGGAAGAGGAAGAATCTGCTCCTCCTCATACATGGCTTCGATCACCACGATTCCTCCCGGCCTTGCCGCCTGCCACGCCGCCTGGAAACTTTCCGGGGTTCCTGCTGCTTCAATGACAACATCCGCCCCTCTTCCTTCCGTCAGCTTTTTCATCTCTTCTTCCAAAGATACCTCTTTCGGATTATAAAATTTTCCGGCAAGCCTTTGCCTCTTAGCAAAATCCAGCCTTTCCCCTTCAATATCCGCCGCTGCGATGATTGCAGGTTCATAGAGGGCTGCGCACATCATGGTACAAAGCCCTGCCGGCCCGGCTCCGATCACTAACACGGTATCTCCCTTTTGAATTTCTCCGATCTTAGCCGCCCAATAACCAGTTGATAAAAGGTCTCCTGTAAACAGAGCCTGCTCATCTGTTACTTCATCCGGGATAGGAGTCAACGCCTGATCGGCAAAAGGAATACGCACATATTCCGCCTGTCCTCCGTCGATCCTGCAGCCAAGAGCCCATCCTCCGTTTTCATCCTGGCAGTTGTTCACGGAACCTCTTTTACAGAAAAAACACTCTCCACAGAAAGTCTCCACATTGACAGCCACCCTCTGTCCCACACGGACATTTTTTACCTTTGTGCCTGTCTTTTCTACAATCCCGATAAATTCATGTCCCAGTATGGTTCCCGGCACTGCTCTTGGGACTGCTCCGTTTCTAATGTGAAGATCACTGGTGCAAATACTTGTCAGCGTCACTTTAACAAGTGCATCACTTTCTTCCTGAAGCTTCGGTACCGGACGCTCCTCCATACCGATTTTTCCATTTTCCTGATAGACTACTGCTTTCATACTGTATTCCCCCTCCGCGCCAATGCGCACTTATCCAAAAAGCTTGTCTGACAAACTTCACACAACGTTTTCTGTAAGACAAAAAAAGCCATCGCTCTCCAGCGATGCCTGTCTTATTCAAAACTTTCCTTATAATAATGCAAAAATCGGGGTAACAGGATTCGAACCTGCGACCTCGCGGCCCCCAGCCGCGCGCTCTAACCAAACTGAGCCATACCCCGTCAACAAATCTTATTATACTCGAATTATGTCGGATAATGCAAGCCTTTTTTTACAATTTCTGTATTCTTTTCTGCACTTTAGATTTCATATAGATTTTTGCCTCTTTTTTATAATATATGCTAAAATAATTATAAAATTACATGCGAAAGGAGTCGCTCATATGAAACTTATCGTAATAGGTCCCCGCGGGAAAATGGGAAAGCTGATCACGCAGGTCGCTGCAGAGCGCGAGGATATGGAATTGGTTGCCGGCGTAGCCCCAAGGGGAAGGGACTATATCGGAACAGACCTGGGACAGGTCGCTATGGTAGGACGAAACTTAAATGTCCCTGTTGTTGATGATCTGGAATCTGTAATCGATTCCTGTGACGTCATCATTGATTTTTCTACAAAAGAAATGGCAATGGAAGTGGTAGACTGCGCTGTTCGGCATAAGAAAGCACTGGTATGCGGTACCACCGGATTCTCGGAAGAAGAAAAGAAGAAATTCCAGGATGCTGCTGCCCATATTCCCATGCTCTATGCCGCCAACACTTCCAAACTTGTCAACATCATGAATAAGCTTTTGGAAATCGTCACCTCTTCTGTAGGGGATGAAGCAGATATTGAAATTCTGGAAATGCATGATCAATGGAAAAAAGACGCTCCCAGCGGCACTTCAAAAGAAATGGGGGAAATTATGGCACAGGCTATGGGAAAAGAACTGGACGACATTGCCGTATACGGACGCCACGGCTCTTCGCCAAGGGAAAAAGGCACCATTGGCTATCACTCGCTGCGGGCCGGTAATATCCCCAGCAGCCACACCGTCTATTTCGGCTTCATGGGTGAGCGCCTGGAAATCACCCACCATTCCTACAACTGGGAATGTTTTGCAAGGGGCGCCTGCGACTGCGCTGCTTATCTGGCAGGTAAGGAGCCGGGATTTTATACTATCAAAGATGTCCTGAATCTTTAGGATACTCCTTCAAAAAAACCGGAAGAAGAACTTCTTTGCTGTTCTTCTTCCGGTTTTTTCTTTCTGTCAACAAAAAACTCTACAGTTTCTCTGAATCCAAAATAATCGTAAACGGACCATCGTTTGTGAGGCTGACTTTCATATCTGCTCCAAACTGTCCTCTTTCCACTACCGGAACACTTTCCCTGCATTTTTCGATAATATATTCGTACATTTCTTCTGCCATCTTCGGCTCTCCTGCCTCAATAAAGCTTGGACGGTTTCCTTTTTTACAGTTTGCATACAGAGTAAACTGTGAGATCAAAAGCAGGCTTCCTCCTACTGTCTCCAGAGACAGGTTTGTTTTTCCGTTTTCATCTTCAAAGATGCGAAGGCCGATCATTTTCTTTATCATTTTATCTGCAATCTCTTTTGTGTCAGTGTCAGAAACTCCGATCAGAACCATAAATCCTTTCCCAATTTCTCCAAGCGTCTGCCCGTCCACCTTGACATCTGCATTTGTAACGCGCTGTATCACGAATCTCATTTTGCATTTCCTCCTTTTCGCATGTCATAAATTCTCGTATTTTCTATCATCCACGAATCGGAAGAACTTGTCAATATTTATCCTGTAATTTTGTCTTCCATCTTTTCCATAATATAGCGCTCCACATCATTTTTTTCAATTCCCAGAGATACCGCCAGCTCTCCGTACAGATTTTCCCGCGCCGCATGGAGACATCTCTCGTCGCCTGCCGTCACTTTCTTTCCCTGTGCCTGGCGTTTCTGCTTCCTTTCATAAACCGTTTTGATTACCCGGACCCACTGCCTTACATCACAGGTACGCAGTGCCTTTTTCATGATCTCTTCTCGCTGACGCTCATTGGTGATGCCAAGCATGTCTATATCTTTTATCTCACCGATCAATTTCTTAGCTTCCTCTTTTGAGAGCACATACCGCATAATAATCTTTTCACTGTCAGCAGGGACATAGATAACACCGCCTTTTGAGTACAGCGGTGCAAGTGTATAGTAATCCTTTCCTGCCGATGCCTCTGAAAGCCGGATGGGACCTATGCTCTCCACTCTGCATACGCCATGCTGCCCACATATAATGTAGGCTCCCGTTTCAAACATTCCGATTCTCCTTTCTTTTCAATATAATACCATTATTCCCAAAAATCTCCCTGCTCAAAATAATCTCTCGCCTTATACAAAAATCCGCCTATCCAGGAACTGGATTAGACGGATTCTTCTATCTGTCTCTTTTCATTTTATCAGACAAATTAACTTTTTGTAATATTTTTCCAGAAAAAAATTTGTTTTTCATCACTTTTGCCTATAAATCAGCATGCTTCCTTTTGTGCAATTTCACTACTCGGTCCGGGAATCTGCGCCAAAATGATTGCCACAAACATTAAGACGCATCCCATACTTTCTCTGACAGATAACTGTTCTCCAAGGATTACCCATCCTGCCAGTACTGAGATACAGGATTCCAGACTTAAGATCAAAGACGCAATGGTCGGATTCATATTTTTCTGTCCTATGATCTGAAGTGTATAGGCGACTCCGCTGGAGAGAACTCCTGCATACAAAAGCGGGATCCAGCTTTTTACAATTCCATCTGCCGTAGTTGTCTCCCAAAACATCATTGGTATCAGAGAGAGAACACCTGCCACAAAAAACTGAATACAGGACATCTTCACCCCATCTGTCTTCGGCGCAAAATGATCGATCACCAGAATATGCAGAGAAAATAGAAGTGCTCCAATGAACACGTATATATCACCTTTTCCTATAGAAAAGGACTCTGTAATGCACAGAAAATACAGCCCCGCCAGAGCGATAGCCACTGCCAGCCATACTTTCCATCCGGTTTTCTGTTTCAGAAAAATTCCAAGTACCGGAACCAATACAATATAGAAAGCAGTGATAAATCCGGCCTTTCCGGCTGTTGTATACTGAAGTCCAAGCTGCTGCATGCTGCTTGCCGCAAACAAGATCACGCCGCAGCTTAATCCCCCGGCGATCAGATCCTTTCTCTTGCCGCTGTTTTCCACATTCCCCTTTTCTCCTTTATTTAATTTTCCTAAAAGATAAATGCAAGGAAGAAGGGCAATCCCTCCGATGAATGATCGGATTCCGTTAAATCCAAAGGGCCCCAGATAATCCATACCTACACTCTGCGCTACAAAAGCTGTTCCCCAGATAAAGGCTGTCAGAAACAACATACATGCATTTTTCTTTCTCATTCTCTTATCATTCCTTTTTCTTGACTTATTTCTCGCTTGTATATCTGTCCAAAAGAACACGATGCAGTACATTAGTATATCATATTCATGAAATTTTTCAAATGGTGTATAATAATGGAAAAGCTTTACACTCTTCATAAAACATGGCCGGAGGCAATCATGAAAAAATATCACTCTTTTTTCTTTCTATGGGGCATAATTATGCTGGTATCGGAAATCTGGAAGCAATATACACTTACTTTTGTGCTTGGACAGGGACACTATAATCTCTGGTATCTTCCCTTTCAGCTGTGCAGTATTCCGATGTATGTCTGTCTCCTTATACCATGGGTAAAAAATCCCCGCCTTTTGGGGATCCTGGCAGCTTTCCTGACAGACTATGGCCTTCTGGGAGGTATTTTTGCCTTCTTTGACACAAGTGGAATGCACTACGGATACGCTCCTTTGACTGTGCATTCCTATCTGTGGCATATTGTTCTGATTTTTATCGGCCTGACTGCCGCCTGCATTTTTCCTTCTTCATCCAAATGGTCCTGTTTTCTGGGAAGCACCTCTTTGTTTCTCGTCTGCTGCCTTATTGCGCTTATACTGGATCTTACCCTGGATTCCTATGGCACCATCAATATGTTTTATATCAATCCGGACTATCCTATGGCACAGAAAGTATTTTCTTCCATTGCCCTCGCAATTGGAAATACCCCGGGTATTTTAGTCTATATTGGAAGTATTATCTCTGGCGCTGCCCTCTTTCATATCATATGGCGGCAGGCTGCATCCCGTCTGATCGGACCGGAATCATAATTTTGACAACGTAGGTGTCACCCTCGCCTCCTGCAAGATAACTGATCATATCATAGGCATACCCATCTCCGCAGATTTCCAGATTTTCTTTTTTGATAAAATCTATCAGGCATTTCAGCCCCTTCCCAAAAGTGGAGTAATCTCCTTTATGATTGACCTGGGCATAATAGCCTGCCGGTTTCATTCGAATATCTTCTTCGCATGAGCCCGGATTACTTTCTTTTCTTCTCTCATCTGTTCCTCTCCATTTCGTACCTTCTGAGATTTTACTGAAATATCCGTTTTCCTCCTCACAGCCGGCCAGAAGATTGGATCTTGAGATAATCGATCCAAAAACTGCCCTGTTTTTCAGACCATACCGCTCGCATTTTTTCATGTGCTCTCCCATTCTCCTGGCTACACTGTGTATATATTCCCCTTCCGGCGGGATGATCGAAGTAACCAAAAGCAATTCCTCTTCCTCATATTTCAGTTCCGGCTGATCATAGACATCATCCAGCGCATTTTCCGTCATTTTTATTGTATCAGAAAGAAAGCGGCTGATCTCTTCCAATTCCTCTTTTTTTCTTTCTATCTCCTCCTGCTTTTTCCGGAAGATCTCCAGAAAATGCGCCGTATCATAGTGGCTGAAATACCATTTGATATCATTTAAACTGCTGCCGGTATATTTCATCATTCGGATCAGATCATAATCAAAAAACTGTGCCGGTGTATAATATCTGTATCGGTTTTCTCCGAGCCATGCCGGTTTTAAAATTCCTATCTCATCATAGTGGAATAGTGTCTCTTTCGTCGTTCCGCACAATTCCGCAAACTCTCCGCTTGTGAGAAAATACTCTTTTTTCATACTCTTCTCCTTGACTATAGTCTTACCCTATAGTTTACTATGTCCTGCGAAGGAGGACAATATCCATATGAGCAATACAACAACTTTATATAAAGAACAAAACCGGATCTTTCAGGAAATGGCTCCCTTAAAACTTTTTCTGCGCTGTGCCCTGCCTAATATGATCAGCATGGCAGTTGTTTCACTTTATACCATCGCTGACGGTGTCTTTGTCGGGCATTATATCGGAGCCGAAGCCCTGGCTGCTATCAATCTTGTCATGCCTTTGATCATGATGAGCTTTGCTCTGTCAGATATGGTTGCTGTCGGCTCTTCCGTTCAAATCGCCATATGGCTTGGAAAAGGAGATGAAAAAATGGCAGGAAGCATCTTCTCTTCTTCCTGTCTTTTAATTTTGCTTTCTGCTGTTGTAATGGGCGCTGCTGCATACGCCTTCGCCTGGCCTCTTGTCCGCTTTCTGGGGGCATCCGGTGAGGTAGCTGTCCTGGCTGTCCGGTATATGCAGGTCTATGCAGCATTTTCCATATTCATCATGCACTTTTTTGCTGTAGATAACTATCTTCGCATATGCGGCAAAGTCCACTACAGTATGGCAATGAACGTTGGTATGTCCTTGGCTAATATCTTTTTGGACTGGATTTTTATCGGCATTATGGGATGGGGGATTGAAGCTGCTGCCCTGGCTTCCTGCCTGAGCCTGATGGCTGGAAATCTGATCTGTTTTTATCCGTTCTTCCGGGGAAAATTGCTTTTACGTTTTACTAAAAAGTTGATTCCCCTGAAAATGACCGGCAATATCATTGCGAATGGAAGTTCCGAATTTTTCAACAACATTTCCGGCTCAGTCTGTATGATGATCTTCAATGCAGCGCTTTTATCTTTTGGAGGCTATCTGGCTGTTGCCGCTTTCAGTATTATCATGTATGTAGACAGTGTGGTGAAAGCCCTGATGTTTGGCATGGCTGACTCCCTGCAGCCGGCTATCAGCTACAATTTCGGCGCCGGAAATCCTTCCCGCGTACGAGCGATCGAGAGGATCGGGCAAGCTGCCGCTTTCCTTTTATCCTTAGCTGTATTTCTTCTGATGCAGACTTTAGGCGAAACGCTTATTTCTCTGTTCAGCAGTGAAAATGCAGACCTGATGGCTATGAGCATCCACGGAATGCGGATTTTTGCTTTTTCCTATTTATTCAGCTGGTGTTCCATCCTGTCCGGCTCCTTTTTTACTGCTCTGAACCGTCCGGTATTTTCCCTTATCACCGCTTCCTGCAATACTTTTATCTTCCCGGTTGTATTTCTGCTGCTTTTATCCGGATTGCTGGAACTGGACGGCATATGGCTCTCTTCACCTGCCGCTTCTGCTACAGCTTTTCTTCTTGCACTGATCTTCCTTAAAAATACTTATGACCGGCTGAATGTCAGATCATCCTGACATTCCCGGCATATCATAACAAGCGTTGACTGCGTCCGGCATTTTTATCTGCCAAAGTCTTGATTTTCCCTCCCGGAGTGTTATACTTTCTGTATGGGGTATTAGCGCAGTTGGGAGCGCGCAACATTCGCATTGTTGAGGCCACGGGTTCGAATCCCGTATACTCCATTTCTATTTTTCATCAGTTAAGGAGGTATCGGCGATGGAAAAAAAGAATATGCCGGGCGCATCCCAGGCACCCAAATCACTTGCAACAACAAAAGATACTACAATGGCTATTGAGACAAGAGCCGGTGTATTGAAAGATGCAGAGTCGGAAATACCAAAGTTCAAAGCCAATGTATATCTTCAATATCTGGGAAAAGAGTTCAGTACAAAAGAAATCCTGGTAAAAGCAAAAAACACCTGGATGAAAGAATCCGGAAAAGGTCCGGAAGATATAAAGAGTATCAATATCTATGTAAAGCCGGAAGAATTTGCAGCATATTATGTCATTAATGATGACGCAACCGGAAAAATTGACCTGTAAATATATTTCTACAGCAAAATTTTTCTTATTTTCCAAAAACAAAACACGCCTCTGCTCTGTCAGAAAAAGACAGATGCAGAGGCTTTTCTTTTCCAATTTATTCGGTATCCCCGGATGCCTCCTCCAAAAGCCGTGCATCCAGCGCTTCTTTCACATCCGCCAGAGTCATGGACTTCAGTTCCTGTTCCATGACATCCTGCACCTTTTTCAGACGATCATCCAGAAGAAAATGGATATTCCGGCCCACCGGGCACTTTGGATTCGGATTTTCATGAAAGTGAAACAGCGAGTTCTCCTCCACGCAGTCTACTGCCCGGTATATATCAAGGAAGGTAATGTCCTCCAGGGGTTTTGCGATACTTGTCCCTCCCGGTCCTCTTTTTACTTCGATCAGTCCCGCTGTTTTCAGCTGTGACAGCAGCTTACGGATAATAACCGGATTGACCTGTATACTCCCCGCCAGAAACTCGCTGGTGATCTTGAATTGCCCCTGAAAGGTATCTATGCAGGCGAGCATATGTACAGCAATTGTAAATCTGCTGGATATCTGCATCTTTTTCCGCTCCCTTCCCTGACACCGGCAGGCTGAAAACACTGCCTGTTTTGTTGTTCTTTTTGTCCGGTATCAGTTGCCATTTAGTATATGCTCCATTCTGCACAGTGTCAACTGCCTTTCGGCATTCCTTCCGTTTCCTTTTCTTAATCTGAAAGCCCCTTACTCACAATTGCCTTCGCCGGACAGTTCACATAGCAGTTGACGCATTCATCGCAGCGGTTTCCCATGATCCGATACGGCGAACCGGGAACAATGGCATCAAAGGTACAGACTGTTTTACATTTTCCACATCCGATACATTGATCTGTGATCTTAAGTCCGGGAGGCACGATTTCCATACCGCCATAGGAAAATCTCTCTCTTTCCAGCTTATGATCCCGGTGTTCTTTTGCATAATCAAAATCATAGTACTCTCCCTTTGCACGGTAAAGAACAAAAATCCTGGTTGCGGGATATTTTTTCACATCATAGACAGCCACATTAAAGTCTCTGTTATGTTCCGCCTTCTTCTCCATCTCTTCCATGGAAAGCTCCCGGATGTCCCCTCCTATCCTGATGGTATATCCCGGATGGAAGGAAGGCAGGTTCTGCTCATTGTGCATCAGTGCGATTTTCATAAGACTCATCCTTTCCTCCTTCTTCCGATCATTCTTCTGCTAATATTCAGAAAAACAGCTTTTCCAATGTGACAAGCACACCGTCCTCCTCATTGGAGGGACAGATATGCTTTGCCGCACGTTTTACGTCCGGCGCCGCATTTTCCATTGCATAGCTGTAACCGCAGTATTGGAGCATTTCAATATCGTTGCCTCCATCTCCGAATGCCGCACACTGTTCCGGTGAAATTCCCCACCGCTTTACAAGCCTTTTCAGTCCCGACGCCTTGTGACAGCCCGGAAGGATCACATCAATGGAGCCGTGTCCGCTTGTTGTAGGCTCCGCCTTTCCCGCAAGCCTTTCCCTAAAAATATCATAATAATAATATGTTTTTTCATCCGGGACAGTAGGGGCAAATTTCAGGATCTGATCTTTCACCTTTTTAAAATCATCCGTCCATTTTAGTCTGTGATAATAGATTTTCGTTTTCTCAAAAAACTCCCCGTCTACTTCCCCTCTCTGGCAATATGCGCTCTCCAGCCCGCACATTACATTCTGTATCTCCGGATATTCCCTGCAAAGGTCAATAATCTCATTCACTGTCTCATCCGGCATTTCCGCCGCAAAAACCAGTTCCGTCCGGTCTTTGACAAAAGCGCCGTTTTCCGCTACAAAAGACAGCTCATCGTAATATCCCGGAAAAAGATCCCGAAGCTGATAATATTGATTTCCGCTTGCCACTACAAAACGGCAGCCCGCCTCATTCATGCGGGACAAGATCCTGCGGAACCGAGGTTTATCATATGTATAATCAGCGTGGACAAAGGTTCCGTCTATGTCCACTGCCACCATTTTAATGTCCTGACTCATTGTTCTCCTTTCCATAGAAGCGCTTCCTGTTCCAGCTTCTTTACAAACTCTTCCTTTCCATCGCAATACCCTTCTATATCATAAGGGTAAACTTTCGCCAGCTCTTTTTTGAGACAGCCATATTGTTCCGCTGCCTCCCGGTGGGTCCTAAGATAATCTCTCACTGCAAGATGACGGGTGATATCTGCTTTGTTTTTTTCTTCAAAAATGTGTACCTGATGCGTCCTCTCATCTTGGCCTTTGCGCAGATACCTCCTTCCCCTGATGCCAAACTCTCCCAGATATTCATACCCTTCCTTTTCAAATTCAGAGGACTTTTGGTCTGTCTTTTCAAGGCTTCTTACTACAGGCATAATATCAATAATCGGCTTTGCAGCCAATCCCGGCACTGCCGTACTTCCGATATGGTAAATCGCAACGCAGTTCTCTCCTAAAATAGCTTTGATTTTCTCTGACTCTTTTTCATATTCTGCCGGCCACCTGGAATCGTAGTCTGTGACAATAATATGCTGTGCCATGCCCTCTCTCCTTCCGGAAACTTTTAGAATCTATTTTTCAAAGTATAAATCCTTTTATACTGACAGGCAGGAGTGACTTAGGATGTAAAATTCTTCCTGGCATGGAAGCACTTTCTTTTCCATTTTCTCCAGACTGTCATCATAGTCTTTTGCTTCCTTTTCATCAACCTGCATTACAGGGCTGTCGTAATACATCCATTTCCTTCCATCTAAAGTATTTTCCCTCAGCTCCTTTGCCAGCATAGCGGTCGGATAAGAACCATCCGGCAGGCAGATGTGATATCTGCTGCTACTTTTAAATCCCCGGCTCACGTAATTTCCGGGATCGCCAAATATCACTACTACATCATAGCCCATCTGCCTTGCTTTCTGAAAGGAATGTTCCATGAGTTGTTTTCCATATCCCATCCTCTGATATTCAGGCAGAATGCTGACGGGACCGAATGTCAGGATTGCTTTTTCTTCCCCGGCTTCATCCACCAGTTTCGCCTTTGTATACATGATATTTCCGATCACCTTGCCATCCAGCTCAATAACAAAGTCCAGCTCCTTTATAAAATCTTCGTGGTCCCTCATAATATGGACCAGATAGTGTTCCATACATCCCGGGACATAAATATTGTAGAAAGCTTTTCTTGTAATCTCCTCTACTGTCTTGTAATCCTTTTCTGTTTCATTACGAATCACTATCATTTTTTACCGTTCTCCTGTTCTGCATATATTTATATATTGATATCCTGATAGAACTGTCCGTATCCGGCATTTTCCATCAACCGCTTCATACCATCCAGCGCCTCTTCCCTGGAATAATTGTGAAGCTGTAAAAATTCCTCTTCTTTTTCACTTACATACTGATAAAAAACCGCTGCTACTCTCACGCTGTTTCTATCCGAATAGTCTATTCCATCCAGCAGGATATTTTCCGCTTCGTTTACGTTTCCTTCATCCACCATTTCCATATAATCCGGCAGCTTCATTCCGGATACTTCCGTCTTGTTCTGCTTTTCCTCTTCCACAGAAATGTATGACTTTCCCAGCATCAAAGAAAACAGCACTCTCACCATTTCCTTGATCAGCCGCATAATATAGTCTTTTTCGTCCTCGAAATTCATCTTTACTCCCTCTCTTTTACCACAACATGAATGGAATCTCCGTCCTTTTTCCCAAGCTTTGTCCGGATCGCTTTCAGAACTCCGATGATATAACACACATTTCCATCAGCATCCTTCACTCCCATATTGAAAATGCTTCCGTTGTAGGGAATCCCGTCAAACTCTGCATGGACTTTGACTCTGCCCCTGCCGAAGACTTCCTTAATGTTCCAGGGGAAGATCACGTAGGCTCCTCCTTTTTCCGGAATTTCATGGATGATCTCATCATATTCAAATACTTTTTCCATATACTCTTCTCCGCTTTCCTTCTCTTTTCGCCGTCCCAGCTCCAACCCTCCGGGTTCTCGCTGTCGGGCTTTTTCTTTTGAAATATTTTTTCTGTCTTGGCAAACCTGTAAAATAGCAATTTTTTCAAAATAACAATTGACAAAATACTCCCAGCTGTGATATAAATATCTAGTGACCGATTTAGGTCGGGAACAGGTACAGGGGATTGGTCAAATGGTATGACAGGAGTCTCCAAAACTCTTAGCGGGAGTTCGATTCTCTCATCCCCTGCTAGAAACCGCTGAATTTCAGCGGTTTTTTTCATGTCCGGAATGAACTGGAACACAAGGTAGAACACAATTAGAAAAGAGCCTTTTTCATGCTGTATCAGATAGCTGAAAGGGCTCTTTCTATTTCCTCAATCTTATGTTTTTCACTTTGATTATTGCGAAAATAATACTTCCTGGTTGTCGATATATCCGCATGCCCCATCTGATGAGCAACAAGCGTCTCCGAAACCTGATTGTCAAGAAAAGTCGTTCCGTATGTCTTTCGGATTTTGTGCATTGGTCTAAAAGGAATTTCCAGGTTTTCACAAGTCCGTCTCAATGCTCTGCTAAATCCTTGAATTTTAATCCTTTTCCCATTTTCCTCAAAAAGAAACTCTTTTGGATCAGCATTCAATTCTTGAATACGCCGTAAAATCTGTACCGCAAAGCTGTTAACAATAATCTTTCTATTTCCTGCTTCAGATTTTGCGAACTCTTGAACCCGCACAACGTTTTTTCTCTTTCCCGGTTCTTTTTCCTCGTTATAATGCACTTCCGTCCGACACACATGAATTGTACCGCTGTTTTCTTTCAGACGTATATCCTCCGGCTTTAAAGCCGCAAGCTCTCCGACTCTAAGCCCGGTCACAAACACCAGAAGTATTCCCAGATACCTCAAAGAGTCCTTTTTGAGAAGGTACTCCTTAATAATAGGGATTTCTTCTTCACTGTAAACTTCTTCAGCATCCGTTTTCTTTTCCCGTATGGTAAAAATATTCTTAGAAAGGTCTAATTCATCGAAAAACACAGAGATAATCACATCTGTCAATTTTTTCTTTCGAGCATGCCGGAAAATTCCCTTTATAAGAATTTTCAAACCGTTATAAGTCTTTTTTGTCAGCTTATGCTTTTTGATATTTCCCTTGATAAACATTTCCAGGTCTATCTCTGTAATATCAGCTATATATTTCATACAGATTTCATTATCATCCGGGAAAAATCTTCTAAAATCATTTTCATATCTGGTTCTTGTCTGCTCACTGATTTCTCCATACTTAAATTTTAACGTCAACCAGTCATGGAAAATATCAGAAATCCAAGGTTGCTCTTCAATCGCACGATAATGCTCAATGATTAATTTTTCAAGGGACGCCTTTTCCTTTCGTCTTTTCAAAACGAACCCCCTTTTTACAGAGGGTTCGTCTATATAGGTCATCCACTGATTCGCTTTTTCATCAAACCAGATTTTGTGGTTATGCTTTTCCAGATATTTTTCATTTTCTTTCTTCATTACTATTTTAAGCCCCATGCTTCACTGATAAATATTGCTGTTCACAGTGCAATTATCTGCTTTTTTCAGATTTTACAGCTTCTTTGATAGCATATGCTATAACACAGGCGAACAAAATGAACACTATATAGAGGCACATTTTCCAGTCTGTAATAATATATACTGTCAGAAATGCAAAGATTGCTGCCAAAATGCCAAAGACAACCGAAACCATATGATATTCTGCCTTTTTATCTATTTTTTCTCTTTCTTTTTGAACTGCAAATAAATAGGTATTTGATAAAATCGGTCCCTTTCCTCTTGCGGTAAAAGATACATATATGAATAAAGCAATGGAAATAAGCGCTGTAATTACAGCAAAAATAATATCGCTCATTCAGTCCACCCCATTTCGTTAATCATACTTTTCAATGGCAACACTGGCAATGGCAGATTGATTCGGCTCTCCGCTGATAAGATTCTGCGGTGCCGGCACCAGCATCATAAATCCTTCTTTTCCATATCGCTGTGCATATCCTTCTGCATAGTTTTCTTCAACGGAAATGTGCTGCACCTGCCCAATGACCATAGCTGCAATTCCCGCACCGCTTAAATCCTGTATCTCTTTCAGGGTACATTCTATATTGATAAAAGCCTCCTCAATTACCGGAGCTGGAATCGTTTTTGCGTTGGAAAGAGTAAAATCCCCTGCCGCAAATTCGTCTTCTTCCATATCATTGTGGTGAATGGTTTCTACCAATTTATCGTAATAACTTATGGGGAGGAAATTAATACAAAAGCATTTCTCTCTTTGAATATTGGCATAGGTATGCGTATGCTGATACAAATTTCCCATTACAGCAAAGAACGCAGTCTTATCTCCATGGAAACAGCTCCACGAATGAAGACAGACATTGGGTTGCCCGTTTTCTTTCCATGTCGTAATGGCAAACAAAACGGTCGGTATGCCTGCCGTCACTTCAAAATGGGAAAACAGCTCAAATTCCTCCGGATACAAGGGTTTAAAATACTGCGGGAAATCTTTTCCAATCTCTATTTTCATTGACAGCACCTCCCTTAAAAGATCGTTATAGCACTCCATTCATTGATAAAATGAAAAGAATACAGGTTGCAATAATAATAGACGCCAGCAAAACCATGCCCGCATGTCTGCTTCTTATCTCTTTTTCTGAAGCAGCAACATATCCGCTTTTTCTTAAAGCAGTAATAACAGGCTTATACAGCAGAAATGTAACAGATGCATTCAGCCCTCCTTTCAACAAATTAAATGGAAGAAAGACGGGAATCAGCAATTCTGCCACAGCTTCTCTTGGATATCCCATATAAAGCGGCGTTACAAGATAGTTCCACATAAGCATAACAACAATCATCGCAAGGCAGCCGGCTCCCAGTCCAAGAACAGCCCCTGACAGCGTGTGCCTTTTTTTATAAATAACTGCTGCTGTACAGGCAAAAGAAAGCGTTTGAATAATATTCATAATGCATCCCAAAATTCCCGTATCACTTACTGTTATCATTTCAATTGACGCCACAATAACCGACACAATACAGGAAGTCATCGGCCCCCATATCAGTCCGCCCAGAGTAACGATAACATCCGATGGATCATACTTTAAGAATAGCACAACCGGGATCCTGCCTACAACCATTACAACATAAGTGACCGCACACAGCATGGCAATTGTCGTGATTTTTTTCGTTTTACTGTTCATTTTTTGTCCCTCCGTAATCTAAGTAATAAAAATAACACCCGGAAATGTCTTCCAGGTGTTACACTCCAATTAGACCACAAAGCAACAAACACTGCTGTACCTTGCAGAAATCTAATGGTATCTTCTTTCATCCAGACTATACTGTTGGTTTTGGAATCACACCAAATCATGCGATCTACGCTCGCGGACTTTACCGCCAATCGGGAATTTCACCCTGCCCCGAAGACACTTTATTCGGTTGTTGGTTTTTATTATACTCTTTTTATCATTGAATTGATACTGCTTTTTGATAAATTTTACATCTAAATCAAAAATTCCCATACCGTCAAAATGTACCATTAAAACTTATTTCTTCTCATCCAGCAGCTTAACGCCTTCCGGCGGATTTTGATCGATCGCTCCTACAATCCTGTGAGGTACATAGGGCTCTTCCAGAAAAGCAATGTCTTCATTCGTAAGTTTTACGGAAAATGCTCCGGCTGCATCGTCAAAGTGAGCCACTTTTGTCGCTCCGATGATTGGCGATGTCACACCTTTCGCCCATTCCCATGCCAGAGCAATCTGCTGCATTTTCATGCCATATTTTCCTGCCAAAGTGTGAACTCTTCGGACAATTTCCATATCCTGCTCCTGGCTTCTGTCATATTTTCCCATTGCCACCCTGTCTGTTTTACTTCGAAGGGTGTCTGTATTCCATTCCGGACGGGTCAGATGTCCGGCTGCCAACGGACTGTACGGCATAAGAGATACGTTCATCTGCCGGCAGATAGGAATAAGTTCTCTTTCATCCTCTCTGTAAAGAAGATTGTAATGATTTTCCATTGCTGAAAACTGTGCCCAGCCATGATCTCTGGCCGCCAGCTGCATATTATAAAACTGGTATCCGTACATAGCAGAAGCGCCAATAGCACGGACTTTTCCGGATACGACCAGATCGTTCAACGCCTCCATTGTTTCCTCAATCGGCGTCTCGTAATCAAATCTATGAATGATGTACAGGTCGAGATAATCTGTACCGAGACGTTTCAGGCTTCCTTCTATCTCACGATGGATCGCCTCTGCAGAAAGTCTTCCGGGATTAAAATAAACTTTAGACGCGATCACTACTTTATCTCTTGAAACATTTTTCTTAAGCGCCCTGCCAAGATATTCCTCGCTGGTTCCTTCCGAATATCCGTTTGCAGTATCAAAAAAATTAATCCCCAGATCCAGTGCGTGTTTTACAATTTCCTCTGTCGCTGCTTCGTCCACTGTCCAAGCGTGCATTGTTCCGGCCTTTCCGAAACTCATACAGCCTACACAGAGTTTTGATACTTCTATATCTGTATTCCCAAGTTTTGCATATTCCATTCTGATCTCCCCTTTTCTTTCCAAAATCTGCTGTTAATTAGACAGATCGTCCAAGCTCATAGGCTTTATCCGGATATGGACTGTGTTTCGTCATAGACACTGTTCCGCACCCATAGCCCAGCACCACTCCCTGATCATCAAGGTTCAGATAGCGGACCAGGGTTCTGTAATGGCTTTCCAGAGACTCAAATGTCCAGTCATCTGCATTCCACGCTGCCGCAAGAAGCGCTGATTTCATATGTTTTCGGTTAATACTGCTGTTAATAGCGCAGAACCGGTCAACCAGAATCTTCAACTGGGCAGACATGCCATAATAATACAGAGGCGTTACAAACACCATCATATCTGCATTCAATATCTGTTTTCTGAACTGTTCCATATCATCTTTCTGCACACAGGGTCCCTCATAACCACAGTATATACAACCTGTACACGGATGAAGATCCGCATGAGCCGCATCAATAATTTCTACAGTATGGCCTGCTTCTTTCGCTCCCCTGATAAACTGATCCGCCAGAAGATTGGATGATCCATGTTTATTCGGGCTCCCTTCCAGTACAACAATTTTCATAAAATGTGCCTCCTTCTGTTTTTCAAAATCACTTGTCTGCGATTAGCGTCGGTGTACACCAACGCTACTGAAAATTCTGCAAAAGTTTCGTGACAAAGGATTCCGTAATTTCGTAGATAGAATAGTGCACATAGTCTACATGGGCAAGCTCCATAGCCTTTTTCTGTTTGTCTGTGGCTGTCGTATAGGGATATACGCCGAACATAAACGGAAAAAACGCATAAAGAAATTCCTGGATGTCAACAGCAGTCATACGCGGGAAAAACTTTTCCAGGCAACAGATCACGGTCTGCATCGCATTGGAATATATCTTTTTGAATGCTACAAGATTCTCAATCCGGCTGTTTCCTTCCATGTCATAAAGATTCATAGACATCAGTTTCAGCATACATCCCCGCCTCTCCAGCGTATGAGCAAGTTCACCTGCAAACTCTGCGGCAGACAGGCAGCCATACCTGTCGAGAATGCCCCTTAGATCTGCCGCCCATGCTTCATGCTCCCGCCCCAAAAGAGCCAGGAAAATTTCCTCTTTCGTCTGAAAATAATTGTAAATAGACGTTCGAGTAAAAGAAGTCTTTGCTCCAATATCCCGAATTGTTATATCTTTAAAGCCCATCGTTTCATAAAGCGAAGCGCAGGCATTAATGATTTCTTCTTTTCTTGCATTCGTCAATTCTTCCGACCCTTTTGGCATAACTATTATTCCTACCTTTCTAACTGTTCAGGACACGTTTCGCCCAGGCTGCCGCTTTAGAACCGTTCACAAGTTCTCCTTTTTCCCAGGAAGCCGACGGGCAATGATCCCGCAAACTTTTTTCTGCCTTTCTTATTCCGCTTCCGCCGGAAGTGGCAAAAGGAATCACTGTTTTTCCGGAAAAATCATAGCTTTCCAGAAATGTATCCACAATACGAGGCTCGACATACCACCAGATAGGAAATCCCACCAGAACCGTATCATACTGTTCCATATTCTGTACCGGTTCTGCAATGGCCGGACGACAGGCCGGATCATTCATTTCAATCGTACTGCGGCTGTTTTTATCCATCCAGTCCAGATCAGCTGACGTATAAGGCTGCTCAGGGCGAATCTCATACAAATCCGCATGGACAGCATCTGCCATTTGTTTTGCCGCGCGGGCAGTTACGCCGCTTGCTGAAAAATATACAATTAATGTTTTACTCATCTTAAACTCTCCTTTAAAATTTCCACAATTTCATCATGTTCCAGAACTTTGTATCCGCCCGGCATGATAAGAGTGCCGTCTGCGATACCTTCTATCATGTCCTCTGTCGCTCCCAGCTGTGAAATGTTCATTACAAGTCCCAGCTCATTCATCCAGTTCTCCATTGCCTGCAGACCTTCTTCCGCCACCTGTTCATCTGTCTTGCCTGACGGATCAACATCCCATACATTGACGGCAAACCGTTTGAACTTCTGCAGCCCATACGGCAGAATATGACGATAATAAGGAAGCGAAACAGCAGCCAATGTCATGCCGTGAGTCGCATCTGTGTAAGCTCCTACAGACTGACCGAGCATGTGGACCATCCAGTCTGTAGATTTCCCCCTGGAAACCAACGTATTCAACGCCCATGTTGCCGTCCACATAATGTTGCTCCGCGCTTCATAATTCTGTGGGTCTTTATTGGCGATCCGACTGGAGTAAATAACAGAACGCATCAGACCTTCACTGATATAATCGCTTGTGTTATCGTCTTCTCCGGAAAAATACTGCTCACAGATATGATTAAAAATATCGTAAATACCGGATACCATCTGGTAATGAGGAAGGGTCAGTGTATATTTAGGATTCAGAACTGCAAATTTAGGCATAATGTTCTCATCCGCAAAAACATGGCCGATCTTCTGCTTTGTCTTATGATTTGTGATTACAGACCCGGCATTCATTTCCGATCCGGTTCCTACCATAGTCAGCACACACCCTACCGGAAGAGTCTCGCAGTCCGGTTCTTCAAAACGTATATAATATTTCTCCCAGGGATCTTCTTTACAATTAACAGAAACAGAAACTGCTTTCGCATAGTCGCAGACGGATCCCCCGCCAACTGCCAGCAGAAAATCTGCATTATGGTTTCTTGCAGTTTCAATGCCTTCATAGAGTTTATCCACTGTCGGGTTGGGCATAACACCTGAGATTTCCGCTACATTTTTTCCATTCTTTTTCAAAATTTCTACAACTTCATCATAAATCCCGTTTTTCTTAATAGACCCGCCACCATAGATCAGTATAACATTTTTCCCATACTTTGGCAGTTCTATGTTCAGATTATCCAGCGAATCCTCTCCAAAATAAAGTTTTGTCGGGTTACAATACGAAAAATTTCCCAGCATTTGCAGGTCCTCCTTTGATTTTTTTATTCTGACACCATGTCAGTACATATACTATAACTCCATTCTGACATAGTGTCAATATTGTTCGCAAATTTTTTAACTTTTTATTCGCCGTAGTCTAGTTTACCGGCCGCTGACATATAATACATAAAACAGGCCATTTACGAGGAATTTATGCTGACACGTTTCAAATCTTTCCGTCCATTTCGCCCTATTCTTCTTCCCCTTTTATTTGCAGGCGCATTTTTTTTCGGTCATCTGACCGGCTTTATCGTGGAGCAGGTTTTTCCCGCTGCCGCCGAAACATCATCGGAAGGAAACTGGGGACTTAGTTTTCAGGAGGAAGGCGAAGCGCCGATCGGAAACGCCAAAGCCGAAGATCTCAAAGAACTGAACGCCTACTATACAGGTGATACAGGTAAACAGATCATCTATCTTACTTTTGATGCAGGATATGAAAATGGAAATACCGGCGCTTTACTGGATGCTTTGAAAAAACATCACGCCCCTGCCACATTTTTCGTTGTCGGTAATTTCATAGAAGATAATCCTGATCTTATCAAAAGGATGGTAAAAGAAGGGCATACCGTCGGCAACCACACCTACAGCCACCCCGATATGTCGCAGATTTCTACAAAGGAAAGTTTTGAAACCGAACTTGGCAAGGTGGAGCTGCTTTATCAAGAGATAACAGGGAAAGAAATGACAAAGTTTTACCGGCCGCCGCAGGGCAAATACAGCCAGGAAAATTTAAAAATGGCCCAGGAACTTGGCTATCACACCTTTTTCTGGAGCCTGGCTTATGTAGATTGGTACGAAGAGGATCAGCCTTCCCGCGAGGAAGCCTTTGACAAACTGCTTCCCCGCATCCATCCGGGAGCTATTGTTCTTCTCCACAGCACTTCTTCTACAAACGCCGGCATTCTCGACGAATTATTAACACGCTGGGAGAAAATGGGGTATGAATTTGGGGATTTAAATGATCTTGTCGCCGAAGAAGGATAGAAAGTAATAAACAAAAAAGAATACATAAATTTAAATCGGGACGGGGTTTTTATACTCCCGTCCCAAATGAAATCCATATTAAAGAATGTCAATATATTCCCCGGCAAGGGCTTTATTCATACTGCGCACTGCACAGAATTTTCCGCACATACTGCAAGTGTCGCTGTGATCGTCTTCCGGACTTCTGCTGTCACGGATCGCTTTGGCAGTTTCCGGATCCAGCGCGCACGCAAACTGCGCATCCCAGTCCAGTTTTCTCCTGGCATCCGCCATACGGTCGTCGATATCTCGTGCTCCCGGTACGCCTTTTGCTATATCCGCGGCATGGGCTGCAATTTTAGAAGCAATGATTCCCTGCTTTACATCTTCTACATTAGGAAGCGCCAGGTGTTCTGCTGGGGTTACATAGCACAGAAACGCTGCGCCGCTCATGGCTGCCACTGCTCCTCCTATAGCCGCTGTGATATGGTCATATCCCGGCGCAATATCTGTCACCAAAGGTCCCAGTACATAAAATGGCGCGCCCATGCAGATGCTTTTCTGCACTTCCATATTTGCAGCCACCTGGTCAAGCGGCACATGTCCCGGTCCTTCTACCATAACCTGTACATTGTGATCCCACGCTCTTTTTGTCAGCTCGCCAAGGCGCACCAGCTCTTCAATCTGGCACACATCTGTTGCATCCGCCAGACATCCGGGACGGCATGCATCCCCAAGTGAAATTGTCACATCATATTTTTCACAGATGTCTAAAATTTCATCATAGTATTCATAAAACGGATTTTCTTCTCCCGTCATGCTCATCCAGGCAAAGACCAGGCTTCCTCCCCGGCTTACAATATTCATTTTTCTTTTATGTTTCTTAATCTGCTCAATTGTTTTTCGTGTAATTCCGCAGTGCAGCGTAACAAAATCCACGCCGTCCTCTGCATGGAGTCTGATCACATCAATAAAGTCTTTTGCCGACAAAGTTGCCAGATCTCTCTGATAATGAATAACACTGTCATAAACAGGAACCGTTCCGATCATAACCGGACACTCCCTTGTCAGTTTCTGACGGAAGGGCTGAGTATTTCCATGGCTGGACAGATCCATGATCGCCTCTGCGCCAAGGTTTACAGCGCTCATCACCTTTTCCATCTCAATATCATAGTCTTTGCAGTCTCTGGATACTCCCAGATTGACATTGATCTTCGTGCGCAGCATGCTTCCGATTCCTTCCGGGTTAAGGCATGTGTGCTTTTTATTTGCACAGATTGCCACCTTTCCTTCTGCTACAAGCTGCATTAATTTTTCTACCGGCATATTTTCCTTTTTTGCCACGATTTCCATCTGCGGTGTTACAATCCCTTTCCGGGCTGCATCCATTTGTGTTGTGTAATTTTCCATCCGTAGTTTCCTCCTTATCTTTCTGTGTGCTCTGATCTGCCGGTCCTCCAGATTGTTCCGGCTTTTTTCATTTCAGCAGTTCTATCCTGCCACCTTCAGCAGTTTCATTGCGCCGCCTTTTTCCAGAATCGTAATCAGCAAAAAGGCAAGAATACTGCCTACTACCGTAGAAATCAAAAACGGCACGATATAGACAAACAATCCGGCCGGTTCCATCCCCATCAAGAATTTTGCTGCCGGGTACGCTGCCAAAGCCCCCAGGATGCCTGTCCCAAACACTTCGGCAAAGCAGGTTACGCCAAGTCTTCGGCACACCATATACACGATTCCACAGCACAGGGCACCTGCCATACTGCCCGGGAACGCCAGAATACTCCCGATTCCCATCACATTTCTGAGCAGACTTGCACAAAATGCAATTCCCACTCCCCAGCCCGGTCCAAGGATTACCGCTGCCAGGATATTTACCATGTGCTGTACCGGCGCACATTTGCTTCCCGCCACCGGGAAACTGATCATACTCCCAACTACAGCCAATGCTGTCAGCACACCAGCCAGCACCAGCTTTCTCGTCGCATTCTTCTGCTTCACAAAAAACGTCTCCTTCCTATTTGGCTGCTTCTTCTGCGTTTTCACTTCATTTCGCCTGCTTACACGCAAAAGCGCTGCCAGGTACTCTTTTTATAGTTCTTCTTTAGCGTCGGTGTACAAGGGGCTAAAATCTACCCTTCACCGACCGTGTTGCCCCTTGTACACCGACGCTACGGGAATACGAGAAAATAAAAGAATTTTTTCAGAATGTTTCACGGAAAAAAAATAGAGTTCCACCGACGGAACTCTATCAATTACTCAATATTCATCCCTACGTTGGCATTATCCAAATCAGGTTATGGGTCGAAACAAACCAGTCTCCTCTCAGCCGGCTTCAGCCAGCTCCCCGTATCACTATAATTTTGTACTGGGTTTATTATATCCCTGACATCTGGATTTTGCAACTGCTGCGAAGGAATATTTTCAAAATTACACACCATGTTTCACAGTTTTGCCCACCGCTTACTGCAACTTGACACGTAGTAAAGTTTAAAAGTGTTACGTCACCAATTCACCAAACCACCGTTCAAACGAAGCACGGGCGCACATTTTCACTTCCGCCTCCATCGCCCGATACTTCTCCATCAGCGTTTTTCCTTCTGCGGTTATCTCGCATTTTCCTCCGCTTCTGCCTCCCTGATGGCGGATCAGCAGCGGGGTCTCAAGCTCTCTTTCTGCTCGGTTTATGATTTTCCATCCTTTGCTGTAAGACATTTCCATTTTCTGACAGGCTTCTTTCATAGAACCGCTTTCTTCCAGGTGTTCTAAAAGTTTTATCAGTCCCGGTCCAAACACAGGTTCATCTGTGCAGACCTGCAATTTAACCACAGGCCTGAATTTCCGGCTTTCTTCTTTTTTATACATTCTTTTCACCTTTTTAATTTTCTTCCAGGAGAAGAAGTCTCTCCGGAGCAATTGTCACAGCCTCCGGAATCCGGCAGCCGCCCCGCTCACTTTTCATCCACAAGCCTTTCTCCGCCTGTTGATCCGCCTTAAAAATAATCGTCTGTTCAAAGGGCGTCTCGGACTGCTCCACCGGCAGTACAGGAAAACGGTTGACTTGGTTTTCCCCTTCTGCTCCGCCTTCCCTCGACTTGCCTGCTGCCGGCAGGATATCATGGGCCCGTACTCCGATATACGCTGTTTTTTCCGAAACAGGTTCTGCCGTCCAAAGAGAAATCCCCCAGTCTTTTGCATAGACCTGAAACTGTCCTCTTTTTTCTATCTGTGAGATATTTTTGCATCCGGTCAATCTGGCAGCCGCTACTTTCCTGGGATTTTCAAACAGTGCTTTTGTATTGTCAGTGATCACATTTTTCCCTTTTTCCATAATCATCGTATCCGTACACAGCCGATAAATTTCATCTCTGTCATGGCTCACTAAAATGGTGCATCCTGCAAAATTCCGAATCCGCCTTTGCATTTCCAGCTGAAGTTCTTCCTTTAAATAGCTGTCCATAGCGGAAAACGGCTCATCCAAAAGCAGAATATCCGGTTCGCTGGCCAGTATTCTTGCCAAAGCCGTCCTCTGCTGCTGTCCTCCTGAAAGCCGAGTCGGATATTGTTTCTCCAATCCGCTAAGCTGGAACTGTTCCATCAACCCGGCGGCTTTCTGCTCTTTTTCCGCCTTTTTCCCCTGTATGCCGGCCATAATATTTTCTTCTACTGTCATATTGGGAAATAATGCATAATTTTGAAACAGATAGCCTACCTTCCGTTTCTGTGGAGATAGATCGATCTTTTTCTCACTGTCGTAAAACACTGTTTTTTCCGTGGCAATTCTTCCGTGATCCGGACGCACGATCCCGGCTACCGCCTTCAAAATCATACTTTTCCCGCAGCCGGACGCCCCCAGGATCCCGAGACATCCGCCATTCATGGAAACTTTCATGTCCAGCATGTAATGTTTCAGTTGTTTTTGAAAATTGATCTCCAGCTGTTTCATCTTCAGCCGCTACCTCCGGTTAAATTCCTGGAAAATGTATGTTACATAGTTCATCCCTGTCACAACCAGAAAAGAGATCTCCACCAGCACAATTACATACTGATACGCTCCCTCCATGTTTCCGGCTGCCACATCAGAATACACAGCCAGCGGCAGGGTCCTTGTCTTTCCCGCAATATTTCCCGCGATCATTGCCGTGGCACCAAATTCTCCCAGCCCTCTTGCAAACGCCAGGATCCCCCCTGATAAAATTCCGGACAGTGCATTGGGAAACAGGATTTTCCAGAAAATCTTCCATTCCGACATTCCAAGCGTCCGCCCAGCATCAATGAGATCGCCATTGACCTGCTCAAAGGCCCCTCTGGCAGAACGATACATCAAAGGAAAAGAAATCACTACCGCCGCCAGGACTGTCGCTCCCCACGAAAAGGCGATTTTCACCCCGAAAAACTCCAGAAAGAAACGGCCAATAGGCCGTTTCACTCCGAAGAGATAAAGCAGGAAAAAACCGGCTACCGTCGGCGGCAGGACCAGAGGCAGGGTCAAAATTCCGTCCCATATCATTTTCCATTTTTCATGACGGATCCTCACCACGAGAAACGCCGCCAAAATCCCGGCAAAAAACGTGATCACAATGGCAAGAGACGCCGTTTTTGCAGAAATCAGAATTGGTGACCAGTCCATATCCTACCTCTTTATAAATCCGTAATCTTCAAATATCTGGATTGCCTCATCGCTTTTCAAAAATTCCACAAATTTCTCTGCCGCCTCTTTATTTTCGGACGCGGAAACAATTCCTACCGGATAAATAGCCGGTTCTGCCAGACTGTCCTCCGGAGCTTCTGCCACAACTTTTACTTTATCTGTAGTAGCTGCATCTGTTGCATATACAATGCCGGCCTGAGCGCTTCCCTCTGCAACCCAGTTCAGTACTTCCGTCACATTCGTTCCAAGGCTGGCTTTTGCCAGTACCTGATCCCACAGTCCCAGATTTGTCAGAGCTTCCTCTGAATACTGTCCAACCGGTACACTGGCAGGGTCTCCGATGGCAATGGTATCCGCCTTTGTAATATCTTCAAAAGAAGATAATTCCAACTGTGAATCAGCAGATGTGATCAGTACAATTTTATTTTCCAGTAGATCTGTCACAGAATCTTCTTCGATCATTCCTTCTTCCGTCAGGGCGTCCATCTGTTTTGTAGCCGCCGACATAAAGACATCCGCTTCCATTCCTTCTTCAATCTGAGTCTGAAGTTTTCCGGAGCTGTCATAGGTTCCGCTCACTGTAATATCCGGATTTTGTTCCTCAAACATAGGAATCAGTTCGTCCTCATATGCATATTCCAGGCTGGCTGATGCCGCAACGAGTATTTCCGTCTTTTCATCTTCTCCGCTTTCTTCCTGACCTTCTTCCTGAGTATCAGCCTCAGTTTCTGACTGACTGCTGTCAGATGCATCTGTATTCTCCTCACTGCTTCCGCATCCTGCTGCCAGAACTGCCGTCATGGCTGATACCAGCAAAAGACTTACGATTTTCCTTTTCATTCTCTTTCCTCCCTGCTTTTTGCAAATATTAATCTTTTTGCAAATATTAATCTTTTTGTAAATATTTATCTTTTCTCAAACTCTCAAATACAGTATACATCAAATTATTTTTAAAAACAATTCGCTTTCCGCAAAAAAATTTGCATCAGAAGCTTCCCATATCCTCTTTCCGGTCAATGTCTTTCAGCTCCCTCTCATCCGCCTCTACAACATAGACCTGCTCCGGGTATTTTCTCATGACAGCCCGGCCTCCTGTGTCGCCTTTTAATTCCAGCAATTCCCTGAAATATTTCTTTGGCCACAGCACCGGATTTCCCGGCTGTCCGTCTTTGCCGGCGCAGATGATCTTTCCCGGCCGTACTGCCGCCGTATTCCAGATTTTCTGAATCGTGGAGACCTTAAGTCCCGGCTGATCACACACTCCAAACAAAACACCCTCTACCTCTGGTTTCTCTCTTAAAACAGCCTGTAATCCAAGCTGCAGAGAGTGGGAAATACCAAGGTGAGGCTCCCGATTTACGATTCCGCTGATGCCCCGCTTTTTTGCTTCTTCAAGGATCACAGCGTTTCCCGTCACGACAAAACGCTCTCTTCCGCAAAACGCTTCCAGTCTTTCCATGGAATGCTGATAAAGAGGCTTTCCTGCCAGCACTTCCGAAAGCTTATCTTTTCCATACCTGCTTCCTGTACCCGCCGCAAGCATAACTATGGCAAATCTGCCTTTTGCCGTCTCATAACACTGCACCGCTTCCAGAACGCCGCCTCCAATGGCTCTTGCCTTGTCTGAAATCGTCCAGCAATGTTCCTTTTCACACCGTGCATCAATATCCCCGATCTTCATTCCTTTTACCACTGAAACGCCTTTCTGCAGCATTCCCCGCACCATTCCGGACATTGCGGCATACACCGGCTCCCCTCCTGTATAGGCTGCAATCTGCCCTTTTTCCACCATATCGCCAATGGAAATCAAAGGCTCCATCACTCCGTCACCGGAAGCTTTCAAAAGCCTTTCCGTCGTGTAGCCTCCCACTTCACCCGGCACACCGGTATTGGGAAGCGCCGCTCCATCATAAATTACCTGTCCAAGGGTATGTCCCCGTTTCGTTTCCACCACACAGTGGCAGTCCTGTCCTGCATAAAATCCCGGGCCGACGCCGACCACCAGCGGTGCGTCCGTTATTTTCGTCCCTAAATTCTTCTTTGCCAGGATAGCATCTACTACCACATCGGGACAAAATTCCTTTCGGATTTCTGCTGCCTCATCTACGATCAGCGCAATATTTCCATCCCCCATCACTGCATATGCCTCATCCAGAGAATGGACCAGGCGCGCTTCCATATCCTCTACTTTGGCGCTTCCTTCGTACACCGCTCTGGAAAAAGCCACCGTTCTTCTTACAGTTAAAGGGGCTTCTCTTTCTGTCATAAGAATATTATGTCCGCTGTGGTAAAGCCGGGCAGCAATTCCTGTCGCCAGATCACCGGCTCCTCTTATTAATATTTTCATCTCTTTCTATGCTCTCCTCTTCTCGCAGATGATAACTCCTGTGTATACCGACGGTCCAGATTCCCCAGACACAGGATAGGATTCTCGTATCCGCATTCCTGAAGAATCTCGCAGATCTCCCGGGCCGCTTCCTTTTTTCCTGGCAAATCTGTTTTATTGAAAATAAGGGCGTATTTCACCGCCTTATTCACTCCTTTTGCCCCGCCTCTCTGGTTCATGGCAAGTCTGGCAATATCCCGTGGAAGAACCGGCTCCGTCATCTCTTTTTCCAAAATCCGAGCTGCCTCTTCCGCCCGAAAACAAACCTCTTCAAGGGGTCTTCCGATTGCATCCATGCCATACACATACAAAATACGTCCGGTTTCTTTCCGAAAGACCGGCTCCTGTTCTCCCGGCACCTTGATCGGCATACGCCGCGCTCCATCCGCCTCTATCAAAACCGGGCAGTTAAGCTGCAGCAATTTTTCCATCCAAACTTCATCCGGCATCTGCATTTTCCCTGCCTCCGCCTTCTTACCCAGAAAAATTTTTCCTTCCCGGTTTAAAATCTGTATCATCTTTTCTTCTGAAGGCTCCAGTAGAAAATAAGGTTTCTCCTCTGCATACATGTGCGTTGTTGTCGTCACCGCTGCCGGAATATTCCGGGCATTATATTCCTCCACAAGAGCTTTGATAAGGGAAGTCTTTCCTCCCGCGCCTGCCACACTGATCCTCTCTGCAGCATCAGGACAGACTCCCAACGCTTCCAAAATGCCAGGAAAAGGGCATAATCTGCCCTTTTCCCACTTTTCCACGATCTTTTTTTCTTCTCTTTGCATTGTTTTTCTGCTATTCACCGCTTTTCTTCTATTCGCCGCAGTGATGTCCGCACCCTTCATGTGCCCCGCCACAGTCATGGCCTTCTTCTTCATGATGATGGCTGCACAGCGTATCCGGATCATAATTCAGTGCACCTGCAAGATAAGCTTCCACCTGTTCATCTGCATTGCCGGAAGCTCCCGGCAAAAGCTCAATGCCTGCTTCCGCAAGAGCTGTCCTTGCTCCGCCGCCGATTCCGCCGCATATCAAAACATCTACTTTCTCCATTTGAAGAAATCCTGCCAGAGCGCCATGTCCTTGCCCGTTTGTATCCACGATATGGCTCTCTGTCACCTTTCCATCGTTTACTTCATAGACTTTGAACTGTTCCGTATGTCCAAAATGCTGAAATACTTCTCCGTTTTCGTAGGTTACTGCTATTTTCATTTTCATCCGCTCCTTTTTAGGCATTTTCTATCCCAGTGGGTCTTTTATTATAGTATCCCATCTGTCTTTTTAATTCAAGATTTTATATTTTTTCCAATGCGACTTCTATGGTTCCTCCGCAGACCATCCCCTCTTCCTCTGCCTGATCTGCTGTCATATCTACCTGAACAAGACGAAAGGCTCCGTCCTTTTCATCCGAGAGCATCTGTCTGCTTTTCTGCAGGATCTCGCTCTCCGCACATCCTCCGCCAATAGTTCCTATCTGCCTGCCATCCTTTAAAATGAGCATTTTCGTACCCACGCTCCTTGGAGCTGATCCCTTTCTGGAAACAATAGTCGCCAGCACAGCTTCCTCTCCGTTTTCCCTCGTTTCCAGGATGCCATCTAAAAGTTCTTCCGGATAGCCTCCTTTTGCCTGCTTTTTATTTTTTACTTCTATGATCTCTCCCAAAATAGATACTGCGATCTCTTCGGGAGTTTCTGCGCCAATGGCAAGGCCGATGGGCGTACATACCTTGCCAACTTTTTCCTGCGAAATTCCCAGCTGAATCATCTGTTCCTTGACAATGGCCGTTCTCCTTCTGCTGCCCATCATGCCTACATAGGCGCACTCTTCTTTCCGGTCAAGAACAGAATACAGGCATGCCGAGTCATAACGATGCCCCCTTGTCACGATCACCACATAAGTATCTTCATCCAGCTTTTCCTCTGCCAGCGCTTTCTCATAAGGGGCGCAGATTACCCGGTCCGCCCCTTCCTTTCTGGCACAGTCTGCAAATTTAGGCCGGTCCTCCAGAACCGTAACCTGGAACCCCACCATTTTCCCAATGGCAATAACAGGCATGGAAACGTGACCGCCTCCGCAAATGATCATTTTAGGCGAACAGCTGACCCGTTCCCGGAAAACACGCACTTCCTCCGGGAAAGATAAAGTTTCTCCATCTCTCACCAGCATCTTCTCGCCTGCCATTTTTCCGGTCAGAATCAGCGCTGTTTCCATTCCCTGCATTCCGTTTTCCAAATTCAGCTGCAATTCTTTGTAAAAATCCATTCCGGCTCCTTTGTTTCAAACATGATCAAACAGAATAAAATTTATTTCCCGAACCCGCAGTTTGGGAAGGTGCATACCGGACAGGAAAGGCAAAGACCGCCCTCTCCCATCTTTGTAAAATCATCTTCTGACAGTTTTTCGCCTGCCACAATCCTTGGAAGGACAAGATCAAAAATCGTCCGTTTTGCATACATCACACATCCGGGAAGGCCCATAATAGGAATATCCTCCTGTCCTTCTCTGCGGCAGTAAGCCAGCATAAACATGGCTCCCGGAAGAACAGGGGCACCATAAGTTATGACTTCATCTGCTGTCTTTTTAATAGCCAGCGGGGTCCGGTCATCCGGATCCACGCTCATCCCTCCTGTACACACGATCAGATCCGCCCCTTTTTCCATCCACTCCTGCGCCGCCCTGGCAGTCATATCGGCATCGTCACTGCAGACAGTATTTCCCATTACTTCCACACCGTATTCCTCCAATTTCTGTCTGACAACAGGTGTAAATTTATCTTCAATCCGTCCGCGGTAAACCTCATTTCCAGTCGTTACAATTCCTGCTTTCCATTTCCGGAAAGGAAGAATCTGAAAAACAGGAGCCTCTCCGCCGATCTGGCGGATCCTTTCCATTTTTTCCTCCTCGATCACCAGGGGAACAACCCGCATGCCTGCAATCTTATCTCCTTTTCTCACAGGAAAATTTCCATGCCTGGAAGCAATGACGATCTGCCCAAGTCCATTCATCTGATCCAGTTTCCTGGTGTCCACTTTCAGTACACCATCTGCAAGGGCTGTCAACTCAATTTTCCCTTCTTTGACTTCGGAACGTTCCATCCATTCTCCCTGACAGACTTCTCTTAAAATTTCCGCCGCCTCATTTTCATGGAGCATTCCCTCCTGCTTCTCCCATACATACAGGTTTTCTTTTCCCACAGACAGGAGCACAGGTATATCCTCTTCCGTCACAATATGCCCTTTCCGGAACACTGCATCTTTTACTTTTCCCGGAATGATCTGGGTGATGTCATGGCACAGCACACTCCCCACCGCATCCTCTGTACGAATCAGTTTCATTTTTCTCCTCCATTTCCGCATTCTCCGGCTCTTCCTGACAAAATATCCAGTCCATGTTCAAGATAAGGCAGCACGCCTTCCAGATTTTCCCGGACAGCCTTGGGGCTGCCCGGAAGATTGACAATCAATGTCTTCCCCCGGATGACAGACACACCTCGTCCAAGCATGGCCTTTGGCGTGATCTGAAAAGACATCCACCTCATAGCCTCCGCAATGCCCGGCGCATTTCTGTCCGCCACCGCAAGAGTTGCCTCCGGCGTACAGTCTCTTGGAGAAAATCCGGTTCCGCCGGTAGTCAGGATCAGCTCTACCTTTTCTTCATCACAAAGCCAGATCAGTTCCCTTTCTATCTGATTTTGCTCATCCGGCAAAAGGATCACATCTCCTACTTTATATCCGGCCGCTTCCAGCATTGTCTTCACAAGAGGACCGCTTTTATCTTCCCGCTCCCCTGCATACCCTTTATCGCTTAACGTAATGACTGCTGCCCGCTTCCCATTCTCCGATCTGACGCTTGTTTCTTTTCCCTTTTCCATTACCATATTTGCAGTTCCTTTCCATCTCCCGGCTCCTGCCTTTGCGTTCTTCCTTCGCCGCCTATACGGATTTCTTTCTTTTCATTTCGAAAATCTCCGCTTTTTCCTCCGGTCTTATGAAGCAGATAAATACCTGATATCTCCATAGACTTATCCAGTGCTTTGCACATATCGTATATCGTCAGCAGCGCAGTACTCACACCGGTAAGCGCTTCCATTTCCACCCCTGTCTTGCCGTGTATTTTCACTTTACAATAACAGTAAATCGCACATTCTTCCGGCTGCATTTCAAACGTGATCTTACATCCGGTGATGGGAAGGATATGACACATGGGAATCAGCTCAAACGTCCGTTTTGCCGCCATGATCCCCGCTGTCTGGGCAACCCCGAGAACATCTCCCTTCCCCACAGTTCCTCTCTTGACTGCGTCAAATACCTCTCTGCTCACAAGGATTTTTCCTACCGCTTCTGCTTCTCTTTCCGTTTCCTCCTTGCCGCTGACATCCACCATCACTGCACGGCCGTTCTCCTCAAAATGTGTCAGTTCCATTGCTTTTTCTCCCTTTTCTTTTCAGGGCATACGAAAGCTGCCCGCTCAATCTTCGTTTTGTTCTTATTATATAGGGAACAAACAAAAATAACAAGTTTCCATGTCTTTCTCCTCCGTTCCATGGTATACTTTCATCAGATGGACAAAGGAGGTAAACAAAAATGCTGGAAAAGTTACTGACTCTGCCAGGATTTATTTACGAAGCTGACGGGGCATATTATTATCTGGGAAAATGGATCTGCAAAGAATGTACAAATGTAGACGAAACTGATTGTGTAACGATGTATCAAATGTGCCGTGCGGGAGGCGAAGAAAAGGAAGCATCCTTCTATTTTCAGAAAATCCGGGCTTACAGTGATTTCGCTCTGGACATTCCCTACAATCCGGCACTGATCCGCGAGAACATGGAGAAACTTCTGGCAGGTCTTTCAGAGAACGGACAGAAAAACCTGGAGAAACAGATACATCTGGTAGAAACCGACGCACAGTAGTCTCAGCGCTCGGGAACCGACTGGCAAAATGTAAAATAATCTCACCCAAAAAGAGGCAGGAATATACTGTCTCTTTTTATCTTCCCATCTTGTCCATTTTTGTCATTTTAAATATCACATTTTCATTCTTTTTCGTCGTTAAAAACGACATTTTCACTATTTTATCATATTATATTGACCTTCATTTTCACCTGTGATAACATTTTTATAGTTGTTACAAAATCATATTCTCATCATCGCAGATATTCAAATACTAGAATTGTCATTTAAAATAACAAAGGAGTTATCACTTATGAAAAAATTATCTCAAAGCCTTCTGGCTTCTACTGTTACTGGTAAGAGAAAAGAAAAGAAAATCACACAGCAGCAGCTTGCTGATCTCACCGGAATCAACCGGGGAATGTTAAGCCGCCTGGAACAGCAGGACTATATTCCTTCTATCGAACAAATAGAAAAACTGGGAGAAGTACTGGATTTTGAAGTAACAGATCTGTTTGTTTCTTCCGAGCCGTCCTCCTCTTCCCTTCCGGTAGAACGCACTTATCGGATCGCTGTTGCCGGAACCGGATATGTAGGTCTTTCCCTGGCTGTTCTTCTTTCCCAGCACCATCATGTTACAGCTGTGGATATTGTTCCGGAAAAAGTTGAAAAAATCAACCATAAGATCAGCCCTATCCAGGATGAATATATTGAAAAATACCTGGCGGAAAAGAAATTAAATCTTACTGCAACTACCAACGGGACCGAGGCATACAAAGATGCTGATTATGTCATTATCGCCGCGCCTACAAACTACGACAGCAAGAAAAATTTCTTTGATACTTCTGCCGTAGAATCGGTCATTGAGCTGGTTATGAGTGTGAACGATCATTGTACGATGATCATCAAATCCACTATTCCGGTTGGCTATACTGCATCCGTGCGTGAAAAATATCATACAGACCGCATTATTTTCAGCCCGGAATTTCTCCGGGAGTCCAAGGCACTGTATGACAATCTCTATCCAAGCAGGATTATCGTCAGCTGTGATGAAAACACCCGCCACGCTGCACAGCAGTTCGCCGCACTCCTTCAGCAAGGGGCTATCAAACAAAATATCGACACTTTATTCATGGGATTTACAGAAGCAGAGGCTGTAAAGCTGTTTGCAAATACCTACCTGGCGCTTCGTGTTTCCTATTTCAATGAACTGGACACCTATGCAGAATCCAAAGGGCTTAACACCCAGGAGATCATCAGCGGCGTCTGCCTGGACCCGCGTATCGGCACACATTACAACAATCCATCTTTTGGATACGGCGGCTACTGCCTCCCCAAAGATACCAAGCAGCTTCTGGCTAATTTTGCAGATGTTCCGGAAAATCTCATTGAGGCCATTGTAGAAAGCAACCGTACCAGAAAGGATTTCATCGCTGACCGCGTGCTCCATATGGCCGGATGTTACTCTTATGAAGACGGAGAATTTAATCCATCCCACGAAAAAATGGCAACCATTGGAGTTTACAGACTGACTATGAAGAGCAATTCCGACAATTTCCGACAGAGTTCTATCCAGGGTGTCATGAAACGAATTAAGGCAAAAGGAGCTTCCGTCATCATCTACGAGCCGACTCTTGAAAATGGCAGCACTTTCTTCGGAAGCAAAGTGGTAAATAATCTGAAAGAATTTAAGAAAAAATCTGACTGCATTATTGCCAACAGATACGACAGCTGCCTTGATGATGTGGCAGAAAAAGTCTATACAAGAGATTTGTTTAAGAGAGATTAGAAAAAATTCGATCTTTTCTAAGAAGCAAAAGGTGTTCAGGCCCCTTCCATTTTGAAGGGGCTTGAATATTTTACACGCTTATTTCACTGCTGCCATCCCTTCGGCAATCCACTTCTGCACCAAATCCGTACTTTCTTTTACAGCCAGAGCGATTTTTTCAACAGTCATCCCCATTTCTGATAATGTCACAGCGGTTTCTTTTTTCGCTTTCATCTCGCCCTGTTTCTTTCCGCGCTCTTCTCCTCTTCTTTCCCCACGTTTCTCTCCGCGCTTTTCCCCAACTTCAATTCCTTCCTGATAAATTTCATCCATTTCACGGCACATATCCTCTACTCCTTCCGGTGTTTCCTTTAACTCCCGTACACGCTCTGCTAATAAGAGGCGCTTGCCCTGCTGCCCGTCCATTCCCTGTCTATATCTTATTTTCTTTACGATTCAGGAAAGAAACCTCTTTGCTGTATAAACAAGTACAAAAGCATTGAGATATCTCTCCTGATGTGCATTTAGAAAATAAGATACAGGAAACAACACATACCGTTCCTGCGAAAGACACAAAAGATAATTAAAGATATAATGCTTTAAATACATGTTAACATATGTAATCAGATTTGTCTATGAGTTTGACATAATTGTTGCATATCTTTTCTCCTGCTCCCTGCCAATAGACAGTTATGGCAGAATCAGATATAATGTGAAATAGATTTACGCCGGCAGCGCAATACACATCAGGAGGACTGAATCATGAAAAAAAGAATACTTTGTTATGGAGATTCCAATACATGGGGATATAACGGTGAAACAGCAACCCGTTTTCCGGAAGATATACGCTGGACAGGACAGCTACAGACACTTCTAGGCGAAGAATGGACGATCATAGAAGAAGGAATGTGTTCCCGTACCACTGTGTTTGATGACCCGATCATAGAAGGAACAAATGGTCTGACATATCTGCATCCCTGTCTGTCTTCTCAGTCTCCTATTGATTATCTTATTATTATGTTAGGAACCAATGACTGTAAGCAGCGATTTGCCCTGACTCCAAAAAATATTGCTGAAGGACTGAAGCTTCTTGTCAAAAAGGCAATGCAGCCCGGTTTCTGGCGAAAGGAGCCGCGTATTCTTCTGATCGCGCCGGCTTCTATTTGTCCGGAATGCGAATCCTCGCCAACCGGAAGAGATACCGGAATCTGCAGCGAGCGTTCGCAGCATCTTGCTTATGAATACGAACTTGTGGCACAGGAATTTGACTGTAAATTTTTAGACGCTGCTCCATATGTCACCATGAACAAGACAGATTATATGCATTACGACGCGGAAAGTCATGGACGTCTGGCGAAAGTTCTCGCTGATTTTTTAAGGAAAGAATTATAAATTTTTCTTGACATTCTCCACAAAAATGTTATATTAAAAATACTTATACGACTGACGGAAGTGGAATTGACCACAGGAAGTATAGGAGGAAAGCGCCGACCGTCTGGGCATCACACGTGCCCGGATGGTCGTTTTTGTTTTCACATTTATCGCTCTTCCGGGCCGGAAATACGAAAAAGAAGAGATCTTGCGAAGTCATTTCTTCGCCCTGAAAAAAGGAGGAATATCCAATGATACAAATGGAACAGTGGAATGGATTTGAAGGACGGCTCTGGAGGGAAGAAGTCAATGTGCGTGACTTTATCCAGAACAACTATAAACCTTACGACGGAGACGCTTCTTTTCTTGCCGGACCCACAGAATCTACCCGGCTTCTCTGGGAAGAACTTAAGAAACTCCAGAAAGAAGAGCGTGCAAAAAACGGCGTCCTGGATATGGATACCGATGTGGTTTCTACTCTTACTTCCCATGGTCCGGGCTATATCAATGAGTCTTTAAAGGACCGTGAGCAGGTTGTCGGACTGCAGACAGATAAACCTCTGAAGCGCGCTTTCATGCCTTTCGGCGGGATCCGCATGGCAGAGGAAGCCTGCACCTGCAATGGCTATACGCCCAGCCCGGTACTTCACAAATTTTTTACTGAATATCATACTACCCACAATCAGGGGGTATTTGATACCTACACGCCGGAAATCAAGAAAGCCCGCCATAACAAGATCATCACCGGACTTCCGGACACTTACGGCCGTGGACGTATCGTAGGGGATTACCGCCGTGTCGCTCTCTATGGCATTGATTTTCTGATTGCCATGAAGGAGGAGGACTATGACCACTGCGGCTATGGTTCCATGCGTGACGATATTATCCGCCAGAGGGAAGAATTGGCCCAGCAGATCCGCGCCCTGAAGCAGATGAAGGAAATGGCTGCCCTGTATGGTTTTGACATTTCCCAGCCTGCAAGAAATGCAAAGGAAGCGGTACAGTGGCTGTATTTCGGTTATCTGGCTGCCATCAAGACACAGAACGGCGCTGCCATGAGCGTGGGACGTATTTCCACCTTCCTGGATATCTATATCCAGCGTGATCTGAATGCAGGAATCCTTACCGAAGAAGAAGCGCAGGAACTGATCGATCATTTAACCATGAAATTCCGCATGGTTAAATTTGCCCGGATCCCTTCCTACTATCAGCTTTTCTCCGGCGATCCGGTATGGGCGACTCTGGAAGTGGCCGGTATGGGGCAGGACGGCCGTTCCATGGTAACACGGACCGACTATCGGTTCCTTCACACTTTGGAAAATATGGGGCCATCCCCGGAACCTAATCTGACTGTGCTTTATTCCTCCCGGCTCCCGAAACAGTTTAAAGACTACGCATCCTATATTTCCATTGAGACCAGTTCCATCCAGTATGAAAATGACGACGTTATGCGCCCCATATGGGGAGATGATTATTCCATCTGCTGCTGTGTCTCCGCAACCCAGACCGGAAAGGAAATGCAGTTTTTCGGCGCAAGGGCAAATCTTGCAAAATGTCTGCTCTACGCTATTAACGGCGGAGTAGATGAAAAGACAAAGGAACAGGTGGGGCCGGAAAGCCGTCCCGTTACTTCCGAATATCTGGACTATGATGAAGTGATGCACAAATTTGACAGTATGATGAGCTGGCTTGCCGGACTCTATGTCAATGCCCTCAACCTGATCCAGTACATGCACGACAAATATTACTACGAAGCAGCCTTGATGGCTCTTATCGATACAGATGTACGGCGTACTTTTGCCACCGGAATTGCCGGATTCTCTCATGTGGTGGATTCTTTGAGCGCTATCAAATACGCAAAGGTAAAGACCATTCGTGATGAAAATGGGATTGTAGTAGATTACGAAACCATTGGTGACTTCCCCCGCTATGGAAACGATGATGACCGGGCAGATGATATTGCGGTATGGCTCCTTCATACATTTATGAAAAAGCTGAAACAGCACCATACCTATCGAGACGCCGAGCCGACTACTTCTATTCTTACGATCACTTCCAATGTAGTTTACGGCAAAGCAACCGGCTCTCTTCCGGATGGGCGAAAAGCGGGCGAACCTCTCTCTCCGGGAGCAAATCCAAGCTACGGTGCAGAGCAAAACGGACTTCTTGCCTCTCTTAATTCGGTTGCTAAACTTCCTTATGAATGGGCTCTGGACGGTATTTCCAACACCCAGACCATCCATCCTGATGCACTGGGGCATAAAGGTGAAGAACGTATCGAAAATCTGACCCGCATTCTGGACGGATATTTCACTCTGGGAGGCCACCACCTGAATGTCAATGTATTCGGCGTGGAAAAGCTGATCGACGCTATGGAACATCCGGAAAAAGAAGAATATGCCAACTTTACGATCCGCGTATCCGGGTATGCGGTAAAGTTTATTGATCTTACAAAGGAGCAGCAGCTGGATGTTATTTCCAGAACCTGCCATGGAAAAATGTAACTCTACAGGCGGACGCAGCATACAGGGACTGGTTCATTCCACAGAAAGCTTTGCTTCTGTGGATGGCCCCGGCGTCCGCTATCTCATTTTTCTCCAGGGCTGCCCCATGCGCTGTCGTTTCTGCCACAACCCGGACACCTGGCAGACAGATCCGCAAAAGGCGCTTTCTGCTTCTTTTCAGGCTCCGGAAAAACTGATCCGAAAAGCACTCCGCTTTCGTCCTTATTGGGGTACAGAAGGCGGAATCACTGTCAGCGGAGGGGAACCGCTTCTGCAGATGGATTTTCTCCTGGAGCTGTTTCAAAGAGCAAAAGCGGCAAATATACACACCTGTCTGGATACCTCCGGAGCACCTTTTACACATGAGGAACCTTTCTACAGTCAGTTTCTGGAGCTGATGAAGTATACGGATCTTGTGCTCCTGGATCTGAAGATGATGGACAGGGAGGGGCACCAGTCTCTCACCGGACGGGATAACGACAACATCCTTGACATGGCCCGTCTCCTTGATAAGCTCCATGTACCTGTCTGGATCCGCCATGTTCTTGTCCCGGGAGTAACGGATGATGAACAGGATCTTCGAGATATGGCTGCATTTATCCAATCCCTTCAAAATGTAAAACGTGTGGAGGTTTTACCCTACCACACGCTCGGTACTTATAAATGGAAAGAACTTGGTCTTTCCTACTCTCTGGAAAATGTAGATCCGCCCTCCTTAGAAGAGGTAAAGAAGGCAAAAGAAATTCTGCACGCTTTTTAGGGTACTGCCGTCCTATAATAATCATTTTCAATGATCAGCTCTCCAAGGCGGAGCCTGCATTCCACCAGATATTTCATGTTTTCTACATAAATCTTCTGCTCTTCCGCGCTCATGGCGACACTGCCGGAAGGGGTAAAGGTGCCTGTGTATCGGTCATAGGCGCCTTTTTCAGTGAGCCAGGAATTAGAAAAAAAGATGACAACCGGGTCATTTTCGGACATAACATCTGTTCCGGCCAGCATGCGCGAATCATATGTTTCACCCAGCAAATTTAAAAGAGTAGGAAGAATATCTACCTGTGAGCAGGGCTTCTCAACTTTAATCGGCTCTTTTATACTGGCTGACCATAAAATCCATGTATTTTTGTAGACGTCGAAATCCACGTTCTGTTCATCCAGCATTTCCAGAGTATCCGTACCAAAAGACCTGCCTGAGAGCTCTTCCAGGATATCCAGATCCGAATAGGGAATATGATCCGGCGCCATTACAAGCAATGTCCGGTCGGCAATTCCTGCTTCCTCCAGTTTTTCTATCAGGCTCGTCATTCCTTTTTCCAGCTCCAGTCCCGCTGCAATATAAGCCTTCGTCTTTTCAGAATAAGGCAGATTCGCCACTGCCTCCTGATTCCTTTTTGACATCTCATTGCTGTCGAATCCATAAGGAAGATGCCCGCTTAAAGTAAGATAATAAATGTTGAATGGCTCTTTATCCACATAGTCGGCAAAAGACTGCTGTATCATATAATCGTCAGACTGCGGCCAGTATTCATGGCCGCTTTCGTCAGTTTCCTTGGTAACGGGCCGCCCACAGGCATCCGCCTGTCTCCACTCATATCCCAGATTTGGATGAGACAAATCCCTGCCATACATATTTTCATTAAAATGATATCCGATCGAGGTATAGCCTTTTTGATTCAGCCGGTTGGCTAATGTAAAGGGAAGGCTTGTCCCCTGTTCTCCAGTCTCGCTCATACTGACCGGAAAGGCTGCTTTCGGATAAAGTCCTGTCAGATTCTGAAATTCACCGCCGGAAGTACTGGTAAAATGCAGTGTAGAATAAAAATTCTCAAACACAAATCCCTCTGTGGAAAGTTTATAGAGCGTAGGAGTCAGCTCCGGATCAATCATGTAGCCGCTGAATCCTTCCGCTGTTATGAAAATGACATTATACCCTTCAAACATTCCCGTATATTCATTCTGCCTTGTAGGGGTCAGACTGCCAAAATACTCGCTTAGCCATGCTGAGTCCTCTGTGGCAGCCGCTGCCTGCAGAGCAGCAAAATCAATGTCCATTTCATTATAGGGATAGTCTTCCTCTGCCGGAGTTTCCTGATTCTTCACTGTCTCCTGGGCTTCTTTCTGGATATCAGGCGTATCCTCACCAGAAGTCCCCCATATACTGTGCTTGATATCCAGACGGAGCATGGTAATCATTCCCAGCTGCTCCACCTGATCTTCTGTATGTGTATCCGTCTGATAGAGTTTTTCAGGCGTAAAGTCACCTTTCCACGGATAGAAAAAAATAATGCCAAGCATAGCAAGATGGAGAATTATCGCCGCCGCCATACAGATTCCGGCCATGAGAAATTCCGGTTTCTTTTTATCTTCCTGACTTTTTAGGCGGAAATGCAAAACAGTATAGCAGCCGATTGGAACAACAACCATCCGAAAAAGACCGGGGATATGAACAATCAGGGCATCCCGCACCGCCGCATTGTAATCCAGCAGATGATTCCCCGCCGCTGTTTCCATGCCGCTTATGATTTGGTAATATTGCTGAAGGATCTCCTTACAGAGGCATTCCGCCGCAAAGATAACTGACAGACAGATGACAACAATCATACCGGCAATTTTTGATGCTTTTTCCGGAAGACAGTACAAAATAGCGGTACACACCATTCCAAAAGAAGCGGCAGACAGAAAAAATATGGGAAAATATTTCATATCCAATCCCATATACAAATGAAATATTACTTCAATGAAAGCTGTCAGCCCTGCGACTGACAGCGTAGCTTTTCTTGCTTCTCGTACTTTATCTTTCATTTCTCACACACTTTTCCTAATGGAATTAACCGATTCCGCCAAAAAAAATTCCTAGAACATATACTGCAAATGTAATACCGACAAATAAATACTTCGTAACCGGCTCCAGCCATTTCCCAATCTTTTTTTCTCTTCCCATCTGAATCTGTTCCCTTGCATAGCCTTTGGGGCAGATCCAGAAAAACATCACTGCTGCAATAAGAGCTCCCAGCGGAATAATATAAATCGATACCGCATCCATCCATGCTCCTACTGTATCTCCGCTTTCAATAAACACAGCTACTGCTGCTGCGATCAGGGCAACAATGCATACAGACGTTCTACGTGACAGTTTCAGTTCGCTTTGCAGCGCCTCAATAGGCGTCTCAAAAAGATTCATAAGCGAGGTTACCGCTGCAAAAATTACCGCAATAAAGAAAATTACTGCGAACAAAGCCCCAAAGGGAATCTGCTGAAATACTGCCGGAAGAGTAATGAACATCAGCGGAGGTCCGCTCCCTACATCCAGTCCAAAGGCAAATACCGCCGGAATAACAACCATTCCTGCAAGAAGGGCTGCACATGTGTCAAAAAGAGCAACATTGCCGGCACAGCTTACCACATCTATATCCTTTTTCAAATAGCTTCCATAAACAATCGTTCCTGATCCGGCAAGAGACAGAGAAAAGAACGCCTGACCCAGCGCATAAACCCATGTCTGAATGTTGCCAAGTTCTTCCCACCTTGGTACAAACATATAACGATAGCCTTCCGCAGCACCGGGAAGCATAACTACACGGATCAAGAGCAAAATGAAAAAAATAAAGAATATCGGCATCATCACTTTATTCATTTTCTCAATTCCCTTGCTGACTCCCATGAGCATAATAGCAAAAGTAAGCGCAAGTCCCAGAAAATGCCATCCTATACTTCCAAAGTCAACTGCAAGTTCCCCGAAATAAGCTCCCATATCTTCTGCCTGCATCAATTCTCCGGAAATCGTTCCCCAAAGATATTTCAAGAACCATCCCACCACAACAGAATAACCAATAGCAATTCCCAGAGAACCAAGAACTGGGATCATTCCAATAATCTTCCCTGGAATACGGCCCTTCGGCCCAAACCGCATCTCCATTGCTTTTGTAAAAGCTCCGATCGGACCGCATTTTACACTTCTTCCGAAAGCCATCTCACCGATGACTCCTGAAAATCCAAGCAGGATAACAAAAATAAAATACGCGATCAAAAATGCTGATCCGCCAAATTCACCGGTCCGATAAGGAAACATCCATATATTTCCCATTCCCACTGCCGAACCGACACACGCTATGATGAATCCCAGACGAGTCCGAAATTCACCCCTCGCATCTGTTTCCTTCTCTTTCATTTATTTTCCCATTCCTTTACTTTTTCGTTAAATTGTATACACTATATGTTCTGAAATCAGTTTATACAAAGGTATAATAATCGCACCGTTGTTATTATATCACATTTTTCTATAATCGTGCCTGTCAATTTTACACAGGGCTTTTCACAATTTTACACAGGGTTAAATGCAGTTTGGGACGTAACACTTTTTAACTTTACTACGTGTCAGTTTACAATTCCCACACAATTCGATCGAGTAGGGGAGATTTTCTCTCCCCTCTCACACCACCGTACATGCCGTTCGGCATACGGCGGTTCAACGTAACTTCAAAGCATGTCGCTCATTGTAATAGTCAAAACAGCTTACAAGCCCTGCTCTGGCTAATACTTCTTTAGAGATTGCCCTGACAACGCATGTCTTAGTCACTACCCAGTAATAGCGGTCTCCACAATACGCTGTCAGTCTTGCAAGGTCTTTTCCGATTCCAAGTTTCTGCAGTCCCCATTGCCGTTTCTTCGGCACTTTCCACTGCTTCCAGATGATAACTCTGATTCTTGTTCTTAAATGTGCGTCTATCTTTATCATCGCTGTTTTCATGGAACCAAGGGCATAGTAGTTAATCCATCCTCTTGTCACCTGATTGATTTTCTCAATCTTGCTCGTGACTGTCCCCGGCATTTTTCTACAGGTCAGTTCTTTCAGTCTGTTTTTGAACTTCTTCACAGAATCCTGATGGGGTCTGCACTTCCATTCATTTGTCTTACTGTCCTTGTAGAATCCGAATCCAAGATACTTCAACTTTGACGGTCTTGTGATGTGCGTTTTGGTCATATTGACCTTTAACCCCAGTTTCCTCTGTATCCAGTCTGATACCGTCCGCATCACTCTTTTGGCACTCGATTCGCTTTTGACCGCTATGACACAGTCATCTGCGTATCTTGTGAACCGGAGTCCTCTCCTCTCCAGTTCCTTATCCAATTCATTCAGCATGATGTTTGACAGCAGTGGTGATAGATTTCCGCCCTGTGGGGTTCCGAGTTTGGTTTCCTCGTATCCCTGTGGCGTCATAACTCCTGCTTTTAGATACTTGCGAATTAAGGATTCTGTATCGCCATCGTTGATAATCTTGTGAACCAGACTCATCAACTTGTCCTGCGGTACGTTATCGAAAAATTTCTCCAAGTCGATATCTACTATCCACTCATATCCCTCGTTTAGGTATACAAGCAGCTGTCTGATTGCCATTTCACAGCTCCGGTTCGGTCTGAAGCCGTAGCTCCATTCCGAAAACAAAGGCTCACACATGGGGCTTATCACCTGCACGATGCCTTGCTGGATTACCCGATCCATTACAGTTGGGATTCCCAGTTTTCTCATTCCGCCGTTTGGCTTAGGGATCTCCACTCTCCTGACTGGCTGGGGCTTGTACTCCCTGTTCCTGATTTGATTCCTGATACTTTCCCAGTTCTCTTTGATATAATCGCCAAGTTCTTCGACTGTTACCTCATCCACCCCTCCTGCGCCCTTATTGGCACAGACTCTTTTGTATGCAGTGTTCATGTTATTTTTGGACAGTATCTTTTCCAACAGTTCTGACATTGCCTTGTGTGCTTTCTCCTTTCCGTTTCCATGGATTTGCCCTAGGTTGTGCAGTACCTGCTCATTTACGTTTCGCCCCTCCTGCCGTCAGGTATTCCATGGAGCATACATTTGATTACACGGTTACATTGTTCAGCCCTTCAGCACTTCCCATTCCAGGGCTTTGCCTACTACGGCCTCTGCTGACTTCTCACAGTTCGTTGTTACTACTGCGGGTTTCACAGCCTGTGAGACCTCACGGGATAAGCCTGCCAGTCTTTCCTCATCTACCTGCCTGATCTACGCACATGGGTTACGGTTGCCTTTTGGACTTCACTGTCTGTAGTCAGCTTATCCGCCATGTACGCCTTATATCAGGTTTCTGTTCGTCAGGCTACGATTTCGCTATCCCTTCTTCTCGCCCACATCTCACGATGTAAACCTTGGGAGTCGCTATGGGGTTCGTTGGCAACTACGCCCCTTGTGGACTTTCACCACAGACTGACGGCATGCCCGTCATACTACGAAAAGAGAGCGGAACATCATCTGTCCACTCCCTTCCAAATACTCCACATGATTCATTACTTCATACCGCATTACAACCAAGTATGAAAAACCTCACTTATTTGTGATATGGTTCCCTATAACGTACTCAAGTGCGGTTTATATATTTAATATTCTATGCTATTCGTTCTTTACTTTTTTTCAACTCGTGCAAATATAGAGGATCGATATCAATGCACTCGTTTACATTTCTTCCTCCAGCCACATCCCATGCCAATGTTCCATTTAAAACCATACATTTATCCATAAAAATATGATACGCCTTTATTCGATCAAAAATATTAGGAGACAAATCTTTTTCTGCATGGCAGCATACAATTTTCCCATCATCAAAATATACATCCACAGTATAATCTTCGTACGGTATTACCTGAACCACAGTTGGAATATATTCTAACATTACAGCGCCTCCTTCATATTTAAACCAAAGGATTGATTCTGTTTAACGGTTTCCCATCTTTTGCAAGTTCCCAGTTTTGCATTAATTCATCCTGATGGATCACACACCATGCCAACACAAGTTTCAGTTGCCTTGATGGCAATGCTCCCTGCAAAACACAGACATCATTTATGTCGATCAGAGCCTTTTTCCCATTATACTCCACATGAAAGTGGGGTGGATTATGGTCATCATAATACATAGTAATCCTTATTCCATAAAACAAAGCAATTTCCGGCATACATATACCTCCACCTTAACAGCTCACTTCTTTAATCTTACATACGATTAACTTTATTATAGCTTAGACATCATATTGTGTACAGATAAATTAGGATTTGTACTGACGATATTTTTTTGAATTTATCTTTGGTATTATAATGGATAGAATAATCATTATTGCAATTATACCAAGTCCAACACATAAAATATAATCATTGTGATTAAAGCTACCATATAATAAAAGAAATGCTCCTATTCCACAGAAAACAACACATTTTCCAAACAAATGACATATTGCTTTCTCATTGTATGTTGCTTTTTCTTCTCTACTCATTGTATTCCATCCGGCAAGAAACCAAGTGCCCTTTTGATTATAAATATTCACGCCCCATACTACTGCCCCCAAAGAAATTGCCAATGTAAGGACTATCTCAAAGAAATTCATACTTTCAACTCCTTTCATAAAAACACTTTGACAAGTTCCGATCTGTCAACCTTGTTTTTCCATTTTTATTACTTCACGTTATATCATACCCAAATGCGAAAAAACTCATTTATTTGTGATATGGCCCCCTATAACGTACTCAAGTGCGGTCTAACAAAAATCAACAATAATAACTTATCTCTCCAAAATATGCAAACCATTTCTGAATAATATCAGCACTTCGTGCCTCAATCATTCTCATAATATTCCGCAACGTATGTGAAGGTATTCTTGAATTATTATTGCAGAGCAGACAGTTCCCTGCGCTGGTAATCCATACCTTTGTTGCATTTTCGGAAGGCTTTCCTTTTGCGATATGTACATGGATCGGTTCAACAGGTTTATTCTCATTTGTCCAGAAATAAATCCAGTATTCTCCCATTCTAAAGATTTGAGGCATTCTCAAAGCCCCCTTCCTGAGAGAATTCAATAATAAGATGAGCAGTTGATCTTATTATCTCTTCGAATTGCTTAATCTCTTCCTCCGAAAAATGGTAAATATCTTCCCATGTGTAATCGGGGAGCCAGCATGCAGCATGTTTAAATCCATATTTTTCATCTGGTCTCTCAATATACACTTTAACTCTTCCATTATCCTGCATATCAGAATGAACAATTTCCGTTTCATCGTTCAATGTCATAAAAGGATACATCATATCAGCATTCCTCCCTACTTCTTATACGCTACTATTATATCCCATTAAGAATATTTTCAATTAGGATCTGCCATACAAACCGGAAACCGAAAACTAAAACTCATACTTTGTTCCATGTGAAAGTAACAGTCCCTCGGTTAATTCTACACATAAAATTATAGTATTCTCATCATCAAAATTATTATGTCCATTGTCGATCCACTCAGAAAATACTTTTTTTAATTTCTCGGCAATCCGATAATTTTCCTCTTTCCCGAAATATCCCAAATTGATACTCTTTCCATGTGCCGTGAACCATTCACCAGCTATTGCAACAGTAGAGTTGCTTTCCATATGCCTCATTTTATTTGAAAGTGCATATGTAATAATATAAAATGCACCGTTCTCATAATAAGCATTTACATAACGTACAAAAGGCACCTCATTTTCTACTGTTGCCAATGCAATAATGGTATCTTTTCCAAATCGTTCCGCCATTATTTTTTCAACATCTTCACTTAATTTTTTCACAAAGTCATCTCCCTTACCAATTAGGATTTGTCGACCTAGTTTTACTTCATTATACCATTCGTTTATTTCCCTGTCATTGTCTTTCTGCCCCATACGAAAAGAGAGCGGAACATCATCTGTCCAACTCCCTTCTAAATACTCCTCATGATTCATTACTTCATACCATATTACAACCAAATACGAAAAACCGTCCTTATTTATGATATGGCTCTCCATAACATATCCAAATGCGGTTATCTGCTTTTTAAAACCCTCCATTATTATAGGCTCTTGTTATTACATAAGACGGTTCATAATATGCACTGCTATTGTAATTATCAATCGTATCGCATATTTCATCATTGTATACTCGGATCATTCCATCGATATAATCTTCCTCTGGCTGTAACGTTGACAGAATCAGCCTTGTATACACCTTGCCCATCTGTGTTTCTGATGGGATCTCGTCTACTAGTTCTAAATCCACATCCGTTATATCAAAATTTCCCTTTTCCAGCTTATACTCTTCAATCCATTCATCTTCAATTTTAAGGGGATTCTCACAGTGAAGTACATTAGCCAGGCTAATCAGACGCACCCACTCATCTTTCGCTATAGAATTAACAACATATTTGTTTTTCTGATGTAATTTCCTTGCTACACGTTCTATCATATAACATAAAAAATAAAGATCATTCTCGGTTATTTGCTCTTCCGGGAAAAATTTATTTATCATAGCGAATAACTCCCTTCGAATTTGATAGTCTGTAATGCTTTCTCCGTACAAAATACAATCTGATGTGTCGGATACTTAAACTTAACCAGTTCCCAGAACGCCTCTTTCGAAATTCGTTCAGCCATATAGTCCTCAACATAATCCCAGATTGTATCATCCGCCATCGGGCCCTCGACAACATCATAATCATGTTTTAAGCCAATCCGGCAGCTTACTACAAACTGTAGCCACTCCTCTGTCATCTCACTAAACTTTTTAATATTCAGGCTCTTATCGGGTGAATACTCATAAAAATTTACAATATGCTTTCTTCGTTTTGTCAAAGCCCAGCGTTTTGCCTGCTTTTCTAAAATTGTACAGTAAAACCCGTAACCAAAATCTTTATAAAAACCGTTTTCCAAGATCTGCGGTTCCTGGACTATAACATTGCTTCCATGATATAAAATCATATACTTTTTACTCCTTCACGAATTAGGATTTGTATTTTCTCACTCGTCTTCTTTTTTATTGTTTCTACTGACATTCGTGCTTAATAATAAAATTCCAGAGAATAAAAATAATATCCAGATTATTATATTTTCTTGATTTATCGCATTATAAATCAGGCATATCATGCTTAATATAATCTGTACAATTGGACAAATCACTCCTATTTTTTATCCATCATTAGCTCCTCCATAAATTAGGATTTATACACCGAATCCATTTGTTAATCCGATAAAAACTAAAATCATTCCTGCTATTCGTATTCCCTTTTTCACTTTTTCTTGTTCTAAATCTGTTATATTTATAGGATATACAGGGTTAATGAAAAAAACAAGACCTGTAAAAGCCCATGCAAGATTATAGTATATATCCTTAGCCAACCATAAAGAACTTATAAATCCCACAATAACCAAAGTCATAGTAACGATTATTTGCGTTCGGAAATTTATCCTCATTTTCGACTTCTCCTTAAATTCCAATCTGTCGCGCCACTTTTCTTCATTATACCATTCCTTTATTTCCCTGTCATTTTATTTTCTACACATGCAAAAAGAGAGCAGAACATCATCTGTCCACTCTCTTACCAACCGTTTTACATGCCTTATTACTTCACACCATATCTCTCCCAAACGCAAAAACCGCCCTTACTTGTGATACGGCTCCCCATTTATGATCCTGAATCCTCTGTATATCTGTTCCAATAGGATTACCCTCATCAGCTGATGCGGAAAAGTCATCCTGGAAAAGCTTAAAGCGAAATCAGAACGGTCCAATACTGCCTTACCAAGGCCGATAGAGCCGCCGATCACAAAAGCAATGCTGCTCTTTCCCTGGATGCCAAGCGTCTCAATCTTGTCCGCCAGCTCTTCTGATGTCAGCATTTTCCCTTGGATTTCCAGTGTGATCACATACATATCATCTTTGATATTTTTCAAGATCCTCTCTGCTTCTTTCGCCCGTATTCCTTCCTCTACTGTTTCACTGGCCTGATCCGGCGTCTTCTCATCAGCTACTTCTATAATTTCCAGCCTGCAATATTTTCCCAATCTCTTCGCGTACTCTGCAATAGCATCCTTTAGGTATTTCTCTTTTATCTTTCCAACGGAAATGATAGTTATTTTCATCCGGACTTTTCTCCTTCATTTTGGCATTTTCATACTCGTACTTTCATTATGTCTGCATGTAAGAACAGCTCTTACGTACAGAGAAAAACAGGAAGACCTTTTGATGGATCTTCCTGCATAGTTTATCTTGTCTATTTCTGTGACAGCAGTTCATGGATTCCTTTTGCTCCTGCTTTTCCGGCTCCCATAGCAAGAATAACAGTCGCTGCTCCTGTTACGGCATCTCCTCCGGCAAATACACATGCCTTGGAAGTCTGTCCGTTTTCTTCTTCTGCAACGATACATTTTCTTCTGTTGGTTTCCAGACCTTTTGTCGTGGAAGCAATCAACGGATTTGGCGAAGTACCCAGTGACATGATAACTGTATCTACTTCAATCTCATACTCTGATCCCGGAATTTCTACCGGACGGCGTCTTCCGGATGCGTCTGGCTCTCCCAGTTCCATCTTGATCACTTTCATGCCTTTTACCCATCCGTTTTCATCCACAAGAATTTCCTTCGGATTTGTCAGAAGATCAAAAATAACTCCTTCTTCTTTTGCATGATGAACTTCTTCCACTCGAGCCGGAAGCTCTGCTTCGCTTCGGCGGTACACGATATGTACTTCAGCGCCGAGACGAAGTGCTGTTCTTGCAGCATCCATAGCAACGTTTCCGCCTCCGATGACTGCTACTTTCTTTCCTGCTGCAATCGGTGTATCGTAAGAATCATCAAATGCCTTCATTAAGTTGCTTCTTGTCAGATATTCATTGGCTGAAAATACGCCGTTTGCTGTCTCTCCCGGAATGCCCATAAACATAGGAAGGCCTGCTCCTGACCCGATAAAGACAGCCTCAAAATTTTCTTCTTCCATCAGCTGGTCGATCGTTGTTGACTTTCCGATCACAACGTTTGTCTCAAATTTCACACCCAGCTCTTTTACCTTTTCAATCTCCTTTTTTACAACTTTTTCCTTCGGAAGACGAAATTCGGGAATACCATATACCAAAACGCCGCCAAGCTCATGAAGAGCCTCAAATACCGTTACATCGTAGCCAAGCTTTGCCAGGTCCCCTGCACAGGTAAGTCCGGATGGGCCGGAACCAATGACTGCAACTTTGTGCCCGTTCATCTTTTCTGCCTTTTTCGGTTTAATATCGTTTTCCAGAGCATAATCTGCAACAAATCTTTCCAGTTTACCGATAGAAACCGGCTCCCCTTTAATTCCCCGAATACATTTGCACTCACACTGTGACTCCTGCGGACATACACGACCGCAGATAGCCGGGAGGGCAGAAGACTCTCCGATCACTTCATACGCGCCTTCAATGTCTCCTTCTTTTACTTTTGAAATAAATCCCGGAATATTAATGGAAACCGGACATCCCTGGATACATTTTGCATTCTTGCAGTTCAGGCAGCGTGCTGCTTCCTCCATAGCTTCCTCTTTATTATAGCCATAACATACTTCTTCAAAATTTGTCGCTCTTACTTTTGCGTCCTGTTCTCTGACAGGAACTCTTTTTAACATATCAGCCATTAGTTATCACCTCCGCAGTGGCCACATCCACCATGGTGGGTATCGCCTTCCTGTAATTTAAGTAATGCTCTTCCTTCCTGTGTCTTATACATCTGTTGTCTCTTCATCGCTTCATCGAAGTTTACCAGATGTCCGTCAAACTCCGGTCCGTCTACACAGGCAAATTTAATTTCATCTCCAACATGAAGGCGGCAGGCTCCGCACATTCCGGTACCGTCTACCATGATCGGATTCATGCTGACAATCGTTGGGATCTCCAGTTTCTTTGTCAGCAGACAGACGAATTTCATCATGATCATAGGCCCGATAGCTACGCAGACGTCATATTTCTTTCCCTCATTTACCAGTTCTTCTACCATGGTTGTTACCATACCGGCATGTCCATAGGATCCGTCATCCGTGCAGGGATAATAATTTCCGGAAACTGCTTTCATCTCCTCTTCAAGGAGCAACATATCCTTTGTCTTTGCCCCTACAATAACATCAGCGTCTATTCCGTGCTCTTTGAGCCATTTTACCTGGGGATATACCGGAGCTGCTCCGACACCGCCTGCAACAAACAGCATCTTTTTATTTTTCAGCGAATCCAGATCTTCGTGGACAAACTCTGAAGGACATCCAAGCGGTCCGGTAAAATCACGGAATGCATCGCCTGCTTTCAGATTTGTCATCTTTTCTGTTGAAGCTCCTACTGACTGGAATACAATTGTGATCGTGCCTGCTTCTCTGTCATAATCGCAGATGGTAAGAGGAATCCTTTCCCCTTTCTCATCTATTTTTACAATTACAAACTGCCCCGGCTCACAGTGTCTTGCAACACGAGGCGCTTCCACGTCCATAAGATAAATCTTGTCAGCCAGTTTTTCAGCCTTTACTATCTTGTACATCTCGCTTCCTCCTAAATATTCATACTTATTTTATAATAATGCAATTGTGAACAAATATCAATATTTTCCCTAAATTTACAAAAATATAATCAGTACCTATTGAAGAGTCATACATATCCATCTGCTTTTTCAGTACTGCAAAACATGAGGCAGGTGCCTTCTCAAGCGCCTGCCTCATGTTTTACCGGCTTTTAGAAATCAACTTCTATGCCGTAATACGTGCATGTGAGCAGTTTTTCCATTGTAGCCGGATCGATAGAACGTGGATTGGAGCCTGTGCATGCATCACCGACTGCCAGTTCTGCAATTTTGGCTACTTTTTCTTTAAATTCATTTTCATCAATTCCAAATTCTTTTAATGTCTTTGGAATATTCAATTTAACATTAAATTCATCAATCTTATCGCAGAGACTGTTAATAAGCGCCTTTTCAGATGTTCCATCCAGTCCCATGCGGCGGGCGATCTCTGCGTAACGTTTTGCAGCAACCGGATCTTTTGCATTGTACTTAATGACATATGGCAGGTAGATGGCATTTGCACATCCATGTGGAATATGTCCGGTTGAAAATGCTGCACCTGTTTTATGGGCCATAGAATGAACAATACCAAGCAGTGCATTGGAAAACGCCATTCCAGCCAGACACTGTGCATAATGCATCTGCTCTCTTGCCTCCATGTTGCAGTTATAGGATGCCGGCAGATAATCCAGTACCATCTCTATCGCCTGCAAAGCAAGTGGATCTGTGAACGGTCCGTTCAGGGTAGATACATACGCTTCAATTGCATGTGTCAAAGCGTCCATACCCGTATAAGCCACCTGTTTTACAGGAAGTGCCGCTACAAGGTCAGGATCAACGATAGCTACATCCGGTGTAATGTTAAAATCTGCAAGCGGATATTTTACACCTGTCTGGTAATTTGTAATAACAGAGAAAGCCGTAACTTCTGTAGCTGTTCCCGATGTGGATGGAATTGCAGCAAACTTTGCCTTTTGACGAAGTTCCGGGAAATTAAACGGTGTACACAAGTCTTCAAAGGATGTATCCGGATATTCATAAAATGCCCACATTGCCTTTGCTGCATCAATTGGAGAACCTCCGCCCATAGCCACGATCCAGTCCGGCTGAAAGCTTCTCATAACTTCTGCACCTTTCATAACTGTCTCTACAGAAGGATCCGGCTCAACACCTTCAAAAACCTCTACTTCCATTCCTGCTTCTTTCAGATAATCAACCGCCTTATCAAGAAAACCCTGGCGTTTCATAGATCCGCCGCCTACAACAAGGATGGCTTTTTCCCCTTTCAGGTTTTTCAATTCCTCCAGACTGCCTTTTCCATGATAAATATCTCTTGGTAAACAAAATCTGCTCATGTTTCGCATCTCCTTTTAAGATTGATAAAAATTTGTTGTTCCTGTTAATTATTTATCAATATTATAACTCTCTATTTATGGACATGCAATAGTATTTTAAAAAAAAGGAGATAAATTTAATAAACCAGTTCATAGTTCCTTGTAGTAACAGCTGTAAGCCTGCCTTTTCCATTAACGAGCACTGCCTTGAAAATCGTACTTCCCTGTGGCATGTCGATAGGTCCTGTATACTGCGTTGAGTTTTCTGTTGGATTACTTTTATCTGTCGTATAATATGCCGTGTAACCTTCCGGAACCTGGATCACGATCTGTGTCGGTTCGTCATACTGTCCTGTCGATGGCGAAACTGCCGGGGCATCCTCAATAGGAAGTTCAACTGTGTATTCTTTTGTTTCAGCAAGGCTTGGAATCCCTTCTTTGTTCACGGAAATTGCCGATATCGTCGTTGTTCCTTCTGAAATCTGGATTGGTTCACTGTATTTCGTACTGGAAGTCGTCGGTTCTGTTCCATCTGTTGTATAATAGATCGCTTCTCCATCGGATTCCAGTGTCAGCTGCTGCACATCCTCAAATACTTCTGAATCATCCAGGCTGAAGGAAGGCGCATCTGAAATATATTTACTTAAATCCTCACGCACACTGTCTTCGGCGTCCTCCAAAATCACTGAAGCTTCCTGGGGCTGCTTGGTATCAATATAAAACTGAATGGCAGCTTCATAAATTTGTGATTCTGACGGATTACTGTCAATAGCGTTAAGGAACATTTCCTCTGCTGTTTCCTGTTCATCCTGCGCCATATAAACATCCGCAAGACCGGTATATGCTTCCGCCCTTTCTGGTGATTTTTCTATTGCGTTCTTATAATATCTTTCCGCCTCGTCATAATTTTTCTCTGACGCTGCCTTTTCTCCTTTCCGCACCTGTCCTGCATAGGAATTTTGATACAGAAAGAAGATACCTGCTCCTACCGCAACAAAAAACAGGATAAGCAAAATGATAATTTTTCTTCTAAGCTTTTTTTTCTTGGCTCTTTTCCTTTCTGCCTGACGTTTTCTTCTCTCCCTTTCCAACGCCGGGTCAACGGAAGTCCTTCCGGTTCTTCTTCCGGAAGATGTATTCCGCGTCAACGTATTTTCTCTGGAGTCTCTCCTCTCCCTTGCTCCATTTCTTTCTCTTTGCGCGGAACTTTTCCGCCTTCCCTGTATACTGGCTGTATGATATTCCTCATAATCATAGTCGTCCAAGGGACGTTCACTGCCATCAATTGCCCCTTTCACCTGTGCGGCAAGCACATCATCTAACGGATTATAGTCCGGCACAATCTGTACTTCTTCTCCGCACTCCGGGCAATACAACTCCCCAGATGGGATTTCGCATCCGCAGTATCTGCATTTCATCGTCCGATACCCCCTGTTAATTTATTCCGAAGTACGCCAACAAGGCAGGCATTCTCCCCCTGCCTGCCAAGTCGTGTATGATATTGTTTCTGGTTGCTGTTTACTGATATTTTTTTTCCTATTCTGCCTGTCATTCGGGGCATATTCCTCTCTCCTTAGAACAGTCCTGTGATATTCCCCTCATCTGATACATCGATTCCATTTGCAGCAGGTACTTTTGGAAGTCCCGGCATTGTCATGATCGCGCCAGTTAAAGCAACAACGAATCCGGCGCCGGCGCTCACATATACTTCGCGAATGTGTATATCAAAGTCCGTCGGCCTTCCGAGTTTTGTTGCATCGTCTGACAGTGAATATTGATTCTTTGCCATACAGACCGGAAGTTCGCCAAAGCCCATATTTTCAATTTTGGCAAGCTGCTTTTCCGCCGTCGGCTCGTAAATAACTCCTCTTGCTCCATAGATTTCTTTGGCGATTGTCTCAATTTTTTCTTTCAAAGATAATTCGTCTTTATATAATGGATGGAAATGACTTTCTTTCTTCTCCAGTGTATCCAGTACTTTTTCTGCCAGCTGAACACCTCCATCTCCGCCTTTCTCCCATACTTCAGAAAGAGCAAATTCACATCCTCTCTCTTCGCAGAAATGACGGATAAATTCGTTTTCAGCCTCTGTATCTGTCACAAAGGAATTGAGTGTTACGATAACAGGAACATCGTATTTCTGAATATTTTCAATATGTTTTTCAAGATTTACAATTCCTTTTGCAAGGGCTTCCAGATTTTCTTCTGAAAGTTTATCCTTTGCAACTCCTCCATTATACTTCAAAGCACGCACAGTTGCAACTAAAACTACTGCATCCGGAGAAAGTCCTGCTTTCCGGCACTTAATATCCATGAATTTTTCAGCTCCCAGATCTGCTCCGAATCCTGCCTCTGTGATCGTGATATCACTCAGTTTCAGCGCCATTTTTGTGGCACGTACACTGTTGCAGCCATGTGCAATATTGGCAAAAGGCCCTCCGTGAACCAAAGCCGGAGTATGTTCCAGCGTCTGAATCAAATTGGGTTTAATGGCATCTTTCAAAAGGGCGGTCATGGCTCCTGTGGCGTGAAGGTCATCTGCCGTAACAGGTTCGCCTTTGAAGTTGTAGGCTACAATGATTTTGCCAAGTCTCTTTTTCAGATCAAAAATATCATCAGCAAGACAAAGGATTGCCATAATTTCAGAAGCGACAGTGATGACAAAATGATCCTCTCTTACCATTCCATCTGTCTTCTTCCCCAATCCTACCACTATATTTCTAAGGGATCTGTCATTCATATCCAGACAGCGTTTCCACACAACCTGTCTCGGATCAATACCAAGCTCATTTCCCTGCTGGATATGATTGTCCAAAAGCGCCGCCAAAAGATTGTTGGCGGATGTGATCGCGTGGAAATCTCCAGTGAAATGCAGATTCAGATCTTCCATCGGCACAACCTGAGCATATCCTCCGCCTGCTGCGCCTCCCTTGATTCCAAAACACGGTCCAAGAGATGGTTCTCTAAGGGCAATCAGCGCTTTTTTCCCAAGCTTTGCCATTGCCTGTCCAAGTCCGACTGTAGTGGTTGTCTTACCTTCCCCTGCCGGAGTGGGATTGATCGCTGTAACAAGAACCAGCTTCCCGTCTTTTTTATCCTTTATTTTTTCCCACAGTTCATCTGAAAGCTTTGCCTTATATTTGCCATAAAACTCCAGATCTTCCTCCTGAATCCCTATGGATGCTGCTACTTCTTTGATGTGAGCCATCTGCGCTTCCTGCGCAATCTGAATATCTGTTTTCATTTCCCTTCCCGTCCTTTCCTTTGTTCTTTATATGTATTCATCAATGAACTGTTCAAATTCTTCCATTGACATTAATACCTTCCTTGGCTTTGTACCTTCTTCCGCACCGACTACGCCTGCCTCGCAGAGCTGATCCATAATGCGGGCCGCCCGGTTGAATCCTATTTTAAAAGCGCGCTGCAGCATACCGATAGATGCTTTTTCTTTTTCAATGATCAGTTTTCCCGCCTCTACAAAATGAACATCTCTTTCTTCTTCCTCTGACGATCCGGCAATGCCTCCTCCGGATGAAACTCCGGCCGCACTGGTATTTACATGAGTTACGACCTCTTCGTTGTAGGCGGCTTCCCCATTTTGCTTTTTCAGATATTCTACCACATTCTGTACTTCTTTGTCAGATACAAATGCCCCCTGCACTCTGGCCGGCTTCTGATATCCGGATGGATAGAACAGCATATCACCTTTTCCAAGGAGTTTCTCAGCTCCGTTCATGTCGATGATCGTACGTGAATCCACACCTGAAGATACAGAAAATGCAATCCGCGACGGCATATTCGCCTTGATCAGACCGGTAATGACGTTGACAGAAGGTCTCTGCGTTGCAAGGACAAGGTGAATGCCGGCCGCTCTTGCAAGCTGTGCCAGACGGCAGATTGCCTCCTCCACTTCTCCCGGTGCAACCATCATAAGGTCTGCAAGCTCATCCACGATAATAACAATCTGCGGCATTTTCTTTGGAATATCCTCTTCTTCCGAATGTCTTGCCTTTTCTGCGGCCTCTGCCTTTTCATTAAATCCTTTCAGATCCCGGACATTATACTGTGCAAACAGCTGATAGCGCTTTGTCATTTCCGCGACTGCCCAGTTGAGTGCCCCGGCTGCCTTCTTGGGATCTGTCACAACCGGGATCATCAGATGGGGAATGCCGTTGTACACGCTAAGCTCTACCACTTTTGGGTCAACCATGATCAACTTTACTTCATCCGGAGTCGCCTTATACAAAATACTCATGATCAACGTATTAATGCAGACAGATTTTCCTGATCCTGTAGCTCCCGCCACCAGTAGGTGAGGCATTTTTGCAATGTCTGTCACCACTGCTTTTCCCGCAATATCTCTTCCTGCCGCAAATGCCAGTTTGGAACTGCTGTTCTTAAATTCTTCAGATTCCAGCAGATCCCTCAAATTTACCACTGCGTTTTCTTTATTTGGCACCTCGATCCCAACAGCTGCTTTCCCTGGAATGGGCGCCTCGATCCGTATATCCGCCGCTGCCAAATTGAGCTTGATATCATCAGTGAGCCCTACGATCTTGCTGACTTTTACCCCCTGTTCCGGCTGCATTTCATAGCGGGTTACCGAAGGTCCGCAGCTTACATTGGTAATGGTTACATTGACTCCAAAGCTGTGGAGCGTCTCCTGAAGCTTACGGGCTGTCTCCCTAAGGTGAGCATCGGAATCTCCCCCTCCTTTTTTCCCTCGTGTAAGAAGGGAAAGAGGCGGAATCTTGTAGACCTTTTTCGGCTTCGCCTCCGCCGCTTCGACTGCCTGACTAACCATAGCCGCCTCATCCGCCACAGCCGCTGCTCCCATTTTTGTTTTCTTCCCTCTGTTTTCCTCTGCCGGCGCCGGAACCAAAATCTGCTCTTCCAATGGCTCCGCTTTTGCTGTCTCCGGTGCCGGGATTTCTTCACTGTCCGGCAGTAATTCTTCATCGGGAATATCCGGAACTGTGGCGCGGTTAATGACAAACTGCGGCTCTTCTTCCCGGATATTTTCTGTCGGCGCCGGTTCTTCCTCCGGTGTAAGTTCTCTAAGATCAGGAGACTTCTTGGCATCTTTTAATGTTGTATCGAAAGATACCCCTGATACCAGTCTGTCCTTTCTTTTTGCTTCACTTTTCTCTTCTTTTTTCTTCTCTGCTTTTGCATCAAGAAGTCCGGCTTTTCGGGCTTTTTCAATTTCCTTTTCTTCCTCCTTGATCCGATTAAGGCGACGGGTCTCGTGAAGTTCCCGGCGCCGCGCCGCATCCTCCCGCGCTCTGCCGTACGCCTGTCCTCCCCGCTCCGTTACACCTTTCAGAGCAGATTTTCCTGTAATGATCACCATACAGATGATCATCAGAATAATTACAACAACATAAGTTCCTGCTGTACCGATGGCCGGAGTGAGAATCCCCGCCAGAAAGTTGCCGAGCATTCCGCCTTCCAACACCAGAAGTTCCAGAAAGGTGCAGATCAGGATAAAAAGCATAGTTGCTGCCCCGGTCTTTATATAAGCACTCCTATTTCCTTTATTGGAAACTGTAAAAGCAACGCCCCCAAACAAAAGAAAGGGCATTAAATAAGCACCGTAACCAAACAGATCATACAAAAAGGAAGAGACTGCCTCCCCTGCAAATCCTCCCAGGCCAAAATTGCTTAAAAGCAGAAGAATACTGACTGCAAGTGTAAGCCATATGGTAATTTCATCAGCCACAAAGCTCTGCTGTACGTTCTTCTTTTTTTTCGTCGGGCTTTTCTTTCGCCTGTTTCCCGTCTTTGAAGCCATAATTTTCCCCCTTATCAATTTATCAATGTGAGCTTTTTGCGAGTTCTTTCATTTCTCTTGCATTTTCACGGACAGCCTCGGTAATCTTTGCACCTCCGAGAATCCTTGCCAGTTCATCCACAGATTCCTCATTGCTTAGCAGACGGATGCCTGTCCTTGTCCTTTCATTTTCCACCGTCTTTTCAATCACATAATGAGCGTCTGCCATGGCAGCGATCTGTGCAAGATGGGTAATGCAGATTACCTGATGGCTTCTGCCTATTACCGCCATTTTCTCCGAAACTTTCTGTGCCGTGCGTCCGCTGATCCCTACATCAATTTCATCAAAAATCAATGTGGGGATTTCATCTTTATCCGCCATAACTGTCTTGATGGCCAGCATAATCCTGGAAAGTTCTCCTCCTGACGCCACTTCCGAAAGCGGTTTGACCGGCTCTCCCGGATTCATGGATATCATAAATTCCACATCATCTCTTCCGGATGAAGTATACTCCGGAAGAAGGTCAAAAGCAATCTCAAACTGTACATTTGCAAAATTAAGATCCTTAAGTCCTCCCTGGATTTTTTTTGCAAAAACGGCGCTTTCCTTTTGCCGCAAATCTGTCAGCTTCTTTGTCTGCTTATCCAATTCATCTTCCGCTTTTTGGAGGCTGCTCCTTAACTGTTCCAGATAACAGTCATAGTCATTTAATACTTTAAGCCGTTCTTCCTTCTCTTTGCAGTAGGTCTGAATTTCTTCAATACTGTTTCCGTATTTTATTTTCAGCCGGTTAATTTCATTGAGCCTCTCTTCCGTCTGTGCAAACTCTTCTTCTGAAAAATCCAGGCTCTTACTGTAGGCAGAAAGTTCCCGGTTAAAATCATTTAATAAACTGTCAATCTCTATCAGCTGTTCGTACAGGCCGCCGGCCTGTTCATCCATTCCTGCCGCATCAGCCAGGCAGCGGATCGCTCTGCTGATGGATTCGCTGGCACTGTCACTGCTCTCACTTGTGTGACCATGAGCCTCGTTTACTCCCGCTACGATTTTCTGGCTGTTTACCATGCGGCGGTAGGCTTCCTCCAGTTCCTCATCCTCACCTTTTCTAAGCCCTGCCTCAGTAATCTCTTTTATTTCAAATTCCAGAAAGGAGAGTTCCTTTGCACGCTCTGCTTCATCTTTGTCCGCCTGTTCAAGCTCTTTTTTCCATTTTTTGTATTCCGCATAGGCAGCTTTTACCTGCTCTGCTGTCTTTTGAATCTTGTCCGCTGCAAAATTGTCCAGGATTTCCAGCTGTTTTTTCTTGTAGAGAAGGGACTGATGCTCGTGCTGTCCGTGTATATCGATCAGAATGCCGGCCGCTTCTTTCAGAAGGGAGATCGGCACTGTCTCACCATTGATCTTGCTGGTACTCCTGCCTTCCATTAAGCGTCTGCTAAGCACCACTTCTCCCTCTTCCGAATAGATATCCAGTTTGTTCAGCTGCTTTTCCTGTTTTTCATTTTCTATTGAAAAGGTCAGTTCCACAAAACCATACTGTGCACCCTTTCTTAAAATATCTGTCGAATACCGGGCTCCAAGCGCGAGGCTGACCGAACCAAGAATAATAGATTTTCCCGCTCCGGTCTCCCCTGTCAGTATGTTCAGCCCTTCTTTGAAATCCACTTCAATTTCATCGATCAGAGCCAGGTTTTTCACATGCAGATTCTGTAACATATGTCCTCCTAAGTGCCCTTATAAAACAATCTTACTGATTTTATCCATAACGCTGACAGTATCTTCCACACTGCGGATGGCACACATGATCGTGTCATCTCCAGCAATACTGCCTACGATTTCATTCCATCTCATTGCATCCAGAGCGGCGCACACAGCACTCGCCATACCGGAGACTGTCTTGATCACTAAAATATTCTGTGCCATATCCATGGAAACGAAACCATCTTTCAGAACACGGATATATTTTTCACTCATCTCTGATTCATCCTTCTGGTGGACAGCATATCTTTGCTTTCCATCGTCAGTAGGTACTTTTGTAAGCTTCAGGTCACGAATATCCCTTGAAACTGTAGCCTGGGTTACTTTAAATCCCTCTTTATTCAGATATTCCGCCAGTTCTTCCTGCGTTTCAATGCGGTGTTTATTGATCAGTTCCACAATCTTCGCATGTCGGTTGATTTTCATTGTGCTAGTTTCCTTTCATTTTCCTGCGTAATATTTCCAAAAAGCTGACTTTGCTTAATTTCATGAGCTTTGTCTCATGTTGGGATTTTGTAATAGTCACTTTATCTCCCGTTCTCAATTCTACCACATCTGCTCCGTCAAAGGTAACAAAAACCTCTTCTTCTCTCCCGTTTCGTCCTTCTCCTATCTCAATAACAATCTCATCTTCTGCCGGAAGAACGATACTGCTGGTATTGAGAGCATGAGAACAGATAGGGGTCAGAACGATCATGGATGCCGTCGGTTCTACAATCGGACCTCCTGCAGACAGATTATACGCCGTAGACCCTGTGGGCGTCGATACGATCATACCGTCAGCCTCATAAGAATTTAAAAAAGCGCCATCCACATAGATATTGAAATGGATAACCCGAAGGTCTCCTTTCCTGGAAACTACAATGTCATTGAGGGCAATGTCGCTGTCTGCTTTTTCAAAACTCCCCTCCAGCATCATCCGGCTTTCAATCTGGTAATTTCCATCCAGGATTTTCCCAATAGCCTCGTCCAGATCAGAAATCTCCACTTCCGTAAGATAGCCTAAAGTGCCCATATTAATGCCAAGTATAGGAATTTCGCTTTTTACCAGTCTTGCCACTTCTATCAGGCTTCCATCCCCACCGATAACAATGGCGCAGTCCAGCTCCCGGGGAACTGTGTCCGGTATGATATTTTTCTTTTCATCTTTCTGTGCTAAAAGACATGTTTTTCCGGCCCTTTTCAGTATATCACAAATATGTCTCGTTATTTTCCTGTCTTTGTCTTTTCCGTCATTGGTGACTATATAAAACCGTTCCATTTTTTACCTCACTATCTTTTCCTTCTATTTGCCGTATCCTATTTTGCCAGCTGATGAAAGGCTTCTGAAACTGTCTGGTCAATAGAAATTCCCTCTGCCACTTTTCCTTCCCCCTCCGGACATTTCTCCAGATGAACCAGATATTCGATATTTCCTTCCGGTCCTTTAATTGGAGAAAATTCCACATTCAATACGTTAAATCCAATAGACTTTGCATAATCGATCACTTTTTCTATTACTTCTTCATGAGTAGACGCTTCCCTGACAACGCCTTTCTTTCCGACTTTCTCCCGTCCGGCTTCAAACTGCGGCTTAATAAGAGCCACAATCTGCCCGTTTTCCTGAAGATAATTCCGGATCGGCTCAAGCACTTTCGTAAGGGAAATAAAAGATACATCAATAGACGAAAAGTCTATTCTTTCTCCCAAATCTTCCGGCGTCACATAACGGATATTTGTTTTTTCCATGCAGACAACCCGCTCATCCTGCCGAAGCTTCCAGGCAAGCTGACCTCTCCCCACGTCAATGGCATACACCTTTCTCGCTCCGTTCTGCAGCATACAGTCCGTAAATCCTCCTGTAGAAGAACCTACATCTGTGCAGACTTTCCCTTCCACAGAAACATCAAAATTAGCCATAGCCTTTTCCAGCTTCAATCCCCCTCTGCTTACATAGGGAAGCGTATTTCCTTTTACCTCAATCTGCACTTCCTCGGAAAAGGAGGCGCCGGCCTTATCCTCCCTCTGTCCGTCTACAAATACATTTCCGGACATAATAACGGCCTTAGCCTTCTCCCTCGATTCGGCAAGATTTCTTTTTACAAGCAAAACATCCAAGCGTTCTTTCATTTTCTCTCCTCTTCCTGCTGAAGCTGAACATATTCTGTCACGATCCTCTTTGTCATAGAATCGGCATCCAGAAGCACCTCCCGACGAAGGAGATCCACGCTTCCATGTTCAATATAATCATCCGGCAAAGCCAGGCTAAGCACCTGCACCGGAATATGATTTTTCAGAACATAATCCGATACCCGCTCGCCAAAGCCGCCGCACAGGATATTTTCTTCAATTGTTACGATCAAACGATGAGTCTTCGAGAGCTCATCGATCATTTCCCCGTCAAGAGGCTTTACAAACCTTGCGTTGATAAGGCTGCAGTTATAGCCGATCTTTTTGATAGCTCTCCGGGTTTTTTCAGCCTCCTCAAACATATGTCCCACACTGATCAAAGCAATGCCTTCTTCTTCATAGATCACTTCGCTTTTCCCATAACAGATTGGGGCGCGGTATTTTTCATAGCCGTCATAAGCTGTGCCTCGTGGATAGCGTATTGCAACAGGGCCGTCAAATTGCACAGCAAACCTTAGCATATCGGCAAGCTCCCATCGATTTTTAGGGGAAATGACCGTCATATTAGGAATCCCTCCAAGATAAGACAGATCAAAGATTCCCTGATGGGTCTCACCGTCACTTCCCACCAGACCTGCCCGGTCTACTGCCAAAACTACCGGAAGATTCTGAAGCCCTACATCATGGATCAGCTGGTCGTACCCCCTCTGCAGAAAGGAGGAATATACTGCAAATACCGGATGCATGCCTCCGGCTGCCAGTCCGGCTGCAAATGTAACGCCATGTCCCTCGGCGATACCAACATCAAAGAACCGCTTCGGGAAATATCTGGCAAATGCCGAAAGTCCTGTGCCGTCTGCCATAGCCGCCGTAATGACCGCCACATTCGGATCATGTTTCCCGATATCACAGATTACCTTAGAAAAAATATCGGTATATGTATCTTTGGATGCTTTCTGCAGCGGCTCTCCGGTACTGATGTCAAAGGGTCCTGTTCCATGGAACCGGGATGGATCCTTCTCTGCCGGCGCATAGCCTTTTCCTTTCTGAGTCAGAACATGGAGAAGGACGGGCCCTTCTACTTTCTTTGCTTCCCGGAAAGCCCGGCAGAGCATACTGATATCATGCCCCGGGATCGGTCCAAGATAAGTAATTCCCATATCTTCAAAAAGCATCCCGGGAACCACAAGCTGTTTGATGCTGCTCTTTGTTCTCCTGATCTGCTCAATCATATGATCGCCCACTGTGGGAATTTTATGAAGAGCGTTTGTGACTCCCTTTTTCAGTCCCGTATAGAAATCAGCTGTCCGAAGCTGCGCAAGATAATTGGACATGCCTCCCACATTTTCTGAAATGGACATGTAGTTATCATTGAGAACAATAATAAAATTCGTTTTAAGATGCGCCGCATTATTCAGCGCCTCGTAAGCCATACCGCCTGTCATGGCTCCGTCACCGATCACAGAAATCACACTGTAGTCTTCACCCTTAAGATCTCTTGCCTCTACATAGCCAAGACCTGCCGATATGGATGTAGAACTGTGTCCGGTATCAAAGGCATCACAGGGACTTTCTTTCCTTTTAGGGAATCCGCTCATCCCTCCGTATTTTCGCAGTGCGTCAAATCCTGCTCTTCTCCCGGTCAGTATTTTATGGGTGTAAGACTGATGCCCCACATCCCAGATCATTTTGTCTTTTGGCAAAGTAAAAACGCGGTGCATGGCAATGGTAAGCTCTACAACTCCTAAGTTTGAAGCCAAATGTCCCCCGGTGAGACTGATCTTCTGAATCAGAAATTCCCGGATTTCCCCGGCAAGCTGATCCAGCTCTTCCATATTTAATTCTTTAATATCATTTTCTTTTTCGATCCGCTCTAACAGCATGGCAATGCTCCTTATTTTTCCCGATGGATAAGCTCCTCAAGAAGCCAGGTAAGATAGCCTTTTTCCCCCGGAAGGGTCTCAAGTATCCTGATGGCTTCTTCAGACTCCCTCTCTACGATTTTTTTTGCTTCCTCTATTCCAACCAATGTTACGTAGGTTGTCTTTTCATTTTTTTCATCGCTATGCACCGGTTTGCCAAGAGTCTCACTGGTACTTGTCACATCCAAAATATCATCCTGTACCTGGAAAGCAAAACCGGTTTTTGCTGCTATTTTTTCCGCCTGCTTTATTTCTTCTTCCGAAGCGCCTGCAAGAACAGCACCAATCATCATGGATGACTCGATCAGCGCCCCTGTCTTCAGAGCATAAATGAAATCCAGCTTCTCCCTGGACAGCTTATGGCCTGTTTCCCTGACATCCGTCACCTGACCTCCGATCATCCCGTAAATCCCTGCCTTTTTTGCAAGAATCCCCATTGCTTTTCCAATCAGAAGACTGTCCTCCGGGAAATCTGCAAAAGCGGTAGCCGCCGTTTCAAAAGCATAATTCAAAAGAGCATCTCCCGCAAGGATTCCCATATCTTCTCCATAAACTACATGGGTTGTCTTTCTCCCTCTACGATAGTCATCATTGTCTATGGCCGGCAAATCGTCATGGACAAGAGAATACGTATGGATCATCTCAATCGCGGCCATAAAGGGATATATCAGCTTTTCCTTTCCGCCGAAAAGATGATACATTTCCTGCATCAGCATAGGCCGTATCCTTTTTCCACCAGCCATCAGACTGTATTCCATAGCCTCCATAATGATTTTCTGGAAGCCTTCCTTCTTCGGAAGATAGGCCTGCAAAATCTCCTCGATCTCTTTTACTTTTGCTTCCCTTGCCTTTTCAAACTTCATCTGTTCAGAATCCATGGCTTTCTCCTTCTTCATCCAATATCTGAATTTGTTTTTCTACACGGTCAATCTTATCACTGCAGGCTTTTAGAAGATCAATTCCTCTGTGATAAAGACGGAACGATTCCTCCAGCGTCACTTCCTGCTCCATTGCCTCCAGCACCTGCTCCAGCTCCTGAAATTCCTCTTCCAGAGTACGCTCTTCTTCCGGCTGCTGTATCTGTTTATTACTTTCGTCCATAAGACGCCTCCCTTATCTTTTCTGCTCTTACATGTATCTGGCCGTCAGTCACATAAACATCCAGTTCCTGACCGGGACGCACCTGCGATACACTTTTCACGGCTGCTTTTTTTCCATTTTCTGTCTGTTCCACATAGGCAAAGCCTTTTCCCAATTTTTCAACCGGAGAAAGGCCTCTGATCCGCTCCGCACAGAGTGCCAGACGATGACGGTTCCCCTCCATACGCTTTTCCATAAGCTGCCGAAGCGTATCTTCTGCATCTGCAAGTCTCTGCTTTTTCTGGATCAGCGCCACTCCCGGATGCAGATATTTTAATCTGGACGCATACTGGTCTTTTTTCAGACGAGCCAGTTCCAGCTGACGTCCCATATTTTTTCTAAGCTTTCTGCCATATTCATCTATCTGCCCGGCAAACAATCTGTAATCCCACACAGCCAGCTCTGCAGCTGCCGATGGAGTGGGCGCACGAAGATCCGCCACAAAGTCGGCAATCGTGGTATCTGTTTCATGTCCTACAGCCGAGATCACAGGAACGCTGCAATGGAAAATCGCCCTCGCCACGCTCTCCTCATTAAAAGCCCACAAGTCCTCGATAGAACCTCCGCCTCTGCCAACGATCATTACGTCCACTCCGGCTTTTTCCAAAACAGAAATCCCTTTTACAATGCTTTCTGCCGCACCTTCCCCCTGTACCTGGGCCGGATAAAGAAGAAGCTGTACATAAGGATTCCTTCTTGCGGATATATTCATGATATCCCGGATGGCCGCTCCGGTGGAAGCCGTAACTACACCGATCCGCATAGCAAAAGCCGGTATCGGCTTTTTATATTCTTCTGCAAACATCCCCATCTCTTCCAGTTCCTTTTTCAAGGCCTGAAATCTTTCATAAAGGACTCCCTCTCCGTCCAGCCGGATTTCTTTGGCATAAAGCTGGTAAGTCCCGTTTCTTTCATAAACACTGACAGACCCCAGCACAATAACCTGCTGTCCTTCGGACATACGAAAAGAGAGCCCGCTCCGCTGCCCTGCGAACATGACACAGGCAATCGTTCCGGACTCATCCTTCAGAGAAAAATATATATGGCCTGACGTATGATATTTACAGTTTGATACCTCGCCTTTCACGTAGATCCGATTCAGCATAAAATCCTGTGTAAACATATTACGGATATATGCGTTTACCTGTCCGACTGTGTACACATTTCCCGCCATAATATACACACCCTCCAGCTATACCGCCAGCTTTGCAAGGACACCGTTTACAAAAGAGGGACTTTCCTCTCCTCCAAACCGTTTTGCAAGTTCCACTGCCTCATTGATCGCAACAGATACGGGCACATCATCATCCCATTTCATCTCATAGACCGCCAGCCTAAGCAGTGTAAGATCCACTTTGTTCATCCGTGTTGTCTTCCATCCGCTTGCATGTTCATTGATCAGAGTATCGATCTCATCCTTGTGGTCTGCTATAGCCCACGCTTTCTTCTGAATGTATTCTTTATCTTTCTCCTCCATCTGCTCAAGCTGTTCAAAATACAGTCTTACCTGTTCCGGCATCTCTTCTTTTTCATTAAATTCCAGTCCGAACACCATTTTGAAAATATGTTCCCTTGCTTCTGACCTTCTCACTTACACTTCCTCCGGAATATCTACTCCTGCAACACGAATATTGACATCAGCCACGGTAAGACCTGTCATATTCTCAATTGCAGTCTTTACTTTCTCCTGCACTTTGCCGGAAACTTCCAGCACATTGTAACCATACTGAAGATTCAGTTTCAGTGATACGGTTACAATTCCTTCCAGCACATCTACTTTTACACCTTTAGATAAGGATTTCATCCCAAGACGGCTGATCAGCTCTTTTGTTGCATTGCCGGACATAGAAGCAACTCCCTCTACTTCCATGGCTGCAAGACCTGCAATAATCGCAACAACTTCATCGGCAATCTTTACTTCGCCGAGATTTTCATCCTCTTTTATTGTATAGGTACTTCTTTCTTCTTTTCCCATTCTATTGCCCTCCATTTATCACGTTTTGTTTTTGGCTCACATTACAACTAGTAATATACATTATAACAAATTTATATTCAAATGCCAATATTCTTTCCAAAGTCCCTGTCAGGAACGGCCAAATTCGGAGAGGATCAGACCTTCATTCCTGTCCTGAGTCATTCGGATACTCCACTCATTGACAAAAAGGAGCAAAGGACGATCCTTCAGGTCTTTGATCTTCTTCATGTCTGATGTGCCCGTCAGACGGTCCAGATCCAGATTTTCATTCTCGATCCACCGGATATACTCATATGGAAGGGGATCCAGCCGAATCTCCACCTTGTATTCATTCTCCAGCCGGTATTTCAGAACGTCAAACTGAAGGACACCTACTACGCCCACAATGATTTCCTCCATTCCGGTATTATACTCCTGGAAAATCTGGATAGCTCCTTCCTGTGCGATCTGGGAAATTCCTTTGATAAACTGCTTTCTTTTCATAGTATCCACCTGACGCACTCTGGCGAAATGTTCCGGCGCAAATGTAGGGATTCCTTCATAGACCGCTTTCTTATCGGATGCTGTAAGTGTGTCCCCAATGGAGAAGATTCCAGGATCGAACACTCCTATGATATCTCCTGCATAGGCATTTTCAATAATCTTTCTCTCGCTTGCCATCATCTGCTGCGGCTGGGAGAGGCGCACCTTACGGCCTCCCTGAATATGCTGCACTTCCATGCCTGCTTCGAATTTTCCTGAACAAATACGCATGAAAGCAATACGGTCACGGTGAGCTTTATTCATATTCGCCTGGATTTTAAATACAAATGCGGAAAAGTCTTTTTCCTCCATAGGATCGATCTCTCCCTGATCTGACATTCTGGGCAGCGGAGAACTTGTCATTGCCAGGAAATGCTGCAGAAAGGTTTCTACGCCGAAGTTTGTCAGCGCTGAGCCGAAAAATACCGGTGACAGTTCCCCTTTACTCACAAGCTCCTGGTCAAAGGCAGCTCCTGCTCCATCCTGAAGCTCTATTTCTTCTTCCAACTGAAGTCTCTGGGAATCATCGATCAGCCATGTAATCTCGGGATCATCGATCTTTACCTTTTTAACTTCCCCCTGGGCAGTTCCTTTTTTCGTGTCGGAAAAAAGCTCTACTTCTCTTTTTTCGCGGTCATAGACTCCTTTAAAGTTCTTTCCTGATCCAATAGGCCAGTTTACCGGGCAGGTTGCAATACCAAGCTCATTTTCAATATCATCCAGCAGCTCAAAAGTGTCCATCGCTTCTCGGTCCATTTTATTAATGAAAGTAAAAATAGGAATATGACGCATGGTACATACTTTAAAAAGCTTTCTTGTCTGCGCCTCCACGCCCTTGGAGGCATCAATCACCATTACCGCTGAATCAGCGGCCATCAATGTACGGTAGGTATCCTCCGAGAAATCCTGGTGCCCCGGGGTATCCAGAATATTGATACAGTAACCGTCGTACTCAAACTGCAGAACGGATGAAGTAACTGAGATTCCTCTCTCTTTTTCAATCTCCATCCAGTCTGATACCGCATGCTTTGCTGTAGCCTTTCCTTTTACACTTCCTGCCTGATTGATGGCTCCTCCATATAGAAGGAATTTTTCCGTCAACGTCGTTTTACCTGCATCCGGGTGAGAGATAATGGCAAACGTCCGGCGTCTCTTTATCTGTTCTTTCATATCCTTTGTTAACTCTGACATCGTTTCAATCTCCGTTTTTCTTCTCAATTTCCGGCCACATGGAAGTCCCTTCCAACTTGCCCGGCACACCAAGATAGTGTAACACAGTTGCAGCCACATCTGCAAATGTATTTCTGATTCCCAGATCATGATTTTTTCTGACATGCTCCCCGCTTATCAAAAGAGGCACGTATTCTCTGGAATGATCCGTGGACGGCGTTCCCGGATCACAGCCGTGGTCAGCCGTAATGATAAGAAGATCGTCCTCTTTCATCCGTCCTCGGATTTCCGGAAGAAAGGTATCAAATTCCGACAGAGCCTTTGCATATCCTTCTATATCATTTCGATGTCCGTATATCATATCAAAATCCACAAGATTCACAAAACAAAGTCCTGTAAAATCTCTTTCCATATATGCAAGCAATTTTTCAATTCCGTCCCGGTTGCTGACCGTACGCTGTGCCTCTGTAATCCCCTCTCCGGCAAAAATATCTATAATCTTTCCTACGGAAAGCACATCCATACCCGCCTTCTGAATATACGTAAGCATTGTATCTTTCGGAGGATGTACGGAAAAATCATGTCTTCCGGCCGTGCGGACAAAATCAGGCCAGGTTCCGGTAAAAGGCCTTGCTATGACCCGTCCCACATTATGCTCTCCAGTTAAGATTTGTCTTGCAATCCTGCAGTATTCATAAAGTTTTTCCGTCGGAACAATATCCTCATGAGCTGCAATCTGAAATACACTGTCTGCTGATGTATAGACAATAAGAGCACCACTTTTCATATGCTCCCGTCCGTAATCTTTGATGACCTCTGTTCCGGAATAAGGACGGTTGCAGATCACCTTCCGCCCGGTCTTCTCCTCAAAAGTCTTTATCACATCTTCCGGAAATCCGTCCGGATACACCGGCAGAGGACGCGTGGAAATAATCCCTGCGATCTCCCAATGTCCTGTTGTAGTATCTTTTCCGCAGGACGCCTCCTGCATTTTTCCATATGCTCCTTCCGGAATGATCCCGGATCGTTTCTTCATGCCTGTCCCCCTGATAGACGACAGTCCCAGCGCCTCTGCATAAGGCATATGAAACGCCGGATGTTTCGACACTGTTCCAAGGGTATTGCTGCCTTCATCTCCATATGCCGCTGCATCCGGCGCTTCCCCTGCTCCCACACTGTCCAGTACAATAATAAATACTCTTTTTCCCATAATTATGCTCCTCCGCATTTTCTGCTCTGATTATACCCCTTTTATATGCCCGGTTCAATGAATTTCCGGCAGATAAACGTCCGAAAGCAGGCAAAAAAGCACCGGAGCATGGGATTCTGCCCCTGCCTTTCCGGCATTTCAAAATCCCATGCTCCGGTGCTTTTTCGCGTTCTTCAGACTCCTTCACCATCTGCCGCCCCATAAGAACAGCAAGGTTCATATTGCTTTTCGTACTCTCCTGTCACTTTATCGCTCCAGTAAAAAGTCCGTATTCTTCCAAGGTATGCATCTTCTGTCCCTCGTTTTCCGCTTCTTGTTACAATCGTATTTTCGGAAATCATATCTTTGCAGCTGCTTCCTTCCGTAGAAATCATATCTACAGGTTCTTTCCCTTTATAGAGCTTTACTGTTACGGTAGCCTGATTGTCTATGATAAGCCCTTTCCACTGGCGGTTGTATTTTTCAATCTGATATCCCTCATTTGGACATGCGTTTTCCTCTCCGCATATCAGATAATATCCTCCGGCCGGAATGGTCCCTGCCAGATCAATAAATTTTTCTTCCCGTATACCGTCGCTGCTTATGGTTGAACCCGCCATTCCTTCGATTCTTCCGGAACTGTAGCCCAATATGTATCCTTCCAGAGAAATGTCCTGTGTACCCGGATTATACAGTTCTATAAAATCATTGGAAAATACGCCTTCCTTACCTCCAGCGCCGTAAAATTTCGAAATGACAACCGTACTTTCCTTCTCTGCCCCATCTGACTGAAGGCTGTACATTCCAGCCAGACTTAGCGCAATAACAGCTGTTGACAAAAGCTTCCACGCTGCTTTTTTCAAAACTGCATTTTCCTTTGAAGTCATCTTGCTCATCCCCTTCTCATTCATCATTAGAAACCTTTTCTTTGCTGCTATTTTACACTATCTTTTTGAAATCTCCGGGTTCACACTGTTAAATCTCTGTAAAATTTACTCCGCTTCAGCATGAACCGGGGTAATAACAATATTCTGCGCGGCCACTCCCGTTTTTCTTGTAATAATATCCTCGATCTGCGCCCGGTTTGCGTCAGTAAGCTCCGCTGCATCCACCACAACATCTGCGCTGTCTGAAGTCAGACTTACTACAGCTTCTGAAAACCCTTTGGATGCAAGCAATGTCTCTGCCGCCGCTTCTTTTTCCGCCAGATCCGTCATCTCAACCATCTGATTTACCGCTTCCGTTTTTTGTTCGTCGCTTAAGCTTTGATTATCAATGATCGCCAGAAGATCTTCCTTATTCTTTGCCCTCACCTGTTCTCTTGTGACCTTAGCTTCCGCCACGACTGCGCTGGCCTCTCCACTGGTAAGGACCGCTTCTCCCGGCGTACCCTCCACCGTCCCGTCATCTGCCGCTTCCCCATCCTGACTTTCAATATCTTCTGTATTTGCTGTCACATCTTCTTCTGAAATATCCAGAAGTTCCTGGTTTGCCAGTTCGCCGCTGGTCTGCGCCGCATCATCTTTCTCGCCAAAAAGGCGCCCGGAATAATTAAGATATCCGGCGGCCGCGATCATAACTGCAAGTGCGGCAATAATAATCTGATTTTTTCTGAATATTTTTTTCACTTTTCTCCTCCTTATTTTTCATTGAGCTTCATTACCTTAATTTTATGCGTGTCTACTCCAAATAATGCTTGGACTGCTTCCGTTATATTCTGTACCACAACTCCCTTATCCCCTCCTTCCGCGATCACTACAACCCCCTCTACTTTCGGACTTAACTCTTTTGTCACATAGGGCGTCCCTCCTTCCCCCTGCTCCTCCTCTCCATATACGGTAACTACATCTGAGGAGTTCCTTACTGTAGAGCGGACTCCGCCCTGGCTGTCTTCCTCCGTTACATTTTCACTCTCTGTCTGGCTGTCCTTTTCAATGACCTTTTCTGCTGTGGATCCCAGAGTCACCATAACTTTTACCTTCCCAACTCCCGACACCCGTGACAGGGTGTCTTCAAGCCGTGTTTCCAGATAATCAGCATAACTTTCTCCATCCGTTTCTGACATTCCGGCAATCCTCCTTTCTTCTGCCATCCCCTCTTCATCCGTCTCCCCTTTCGATACAGGGAGGGCTATGACCAAAAGGAGAACCCCGCATAAAAGGAGGATCACCAGACTGTCCTTTTTTGGAAATTTTCTCTGTCCTAATATTTTCAAAAAGCGCTCCCCTATTTTTCCTCTTTTTTCACCTTCCAATCTGAATCTCCTCCACCTTGATCTCCGTTTCCTCTTCTCCTGCTTTCCCGACTTCTCCGGTTCTTTGCTGTCCCATATCTCCAGGATCGGCGCCTGCTTCTTCGATCCGTTCTACCGCTTCTTCATAATCACTCCCCTCATAAATCTTCCGTATGTCCTCGCCCATTCCTGTCAGCTTCCAGACAGGTGTTAAAAGGAGGATGACAAGAAGCGCTCCCGTAAAAAAACGAATGTATTTCTGGTATCCCTGATTTGGGATAACATGCATCAGAATTGTAATAAGTATCATAAAATAGGCAATACTTTGCATCCAATCATAAAGATACTGGAACATGTATTTTCCCCCTCTTTCTTTTATACGCTGCTTGTCGTTGCCGCAACAATTGCAATGGTTATCAAAAAAAGAATCCCTGCCGTAAATATCATGCGCATCAGGAGCTGACAGCCATCCGCCATTCCTCCAATACAGCCGGTAAGCCGTTTATCTGCCACCGGCTGCACTAAAGCTGCCGCAAGTTTATAGAAAAGTACCATTACTCCAATCTGGATAAGGGGTGCAAGGCACAATGCAAAACATATGACCGCTCCGGCTGCTCCCACTCCGTTTTTCACTACAACAGCCGTTCCCAAAATCACTTCCGCGGTTCCGCTTACAGCGTCTCCGATACCGGGGATCGCTTCCACGCCTCTTGCCACTGCGCTCCTTTTCACACTGTCCACAGCAGGCATGATCAGCCCCTGTATGGTATTCAGCCCGATCACACATGCAAGCATCGTTTTCAGTGTCCAGGATACCACTGTTTCTATCAGCTCTGTAAAGCGTGACAGATATTCTTCTTCCGAAAGATAGTTGAGCACCTTCATCATCATATAAATGTGTATTACCGGCAAAAGGAAACCAATGATCAAAAGTTCAATCAGGAAGATCAGTAATAAAATAAGATTATAAAAAGCCGCTGCCGTAACGCTCCCCTTTGCCAGAGAAACTGCCAGAAAATATACCGGACACAATGCTTGCATGAAATCAGCGAGGAGCCGGATTCCATCTTCCGTCCATTCTGCAGCACTCTGAAATGCATTCAGACAAAGAGCGATCATCAACATGTACAAAATATAAAAACTGATATCTGAAATCTGCCTGGAATCGAATACATCTGCAAATTTTGTAAAGATCGCTGCGATCAAAGCAATCAAAAGCATGTGTATTAAGCTTTCCCGATTTACCTGAAACGCATAAGTGAGCTGATCTGCACACAGTCTTTTTAAAAGGTCCGCCGAAACAGAGAGATCCCCTGACAGGATCTGGAGCACTGTCTCTCCAAAATCCAGCTTTTCATCAGGAAACAATCCCTCCAATTCCCGATTAATATCGTCAAATTCCAGTTTCTCCTCCATGTACGCCCGAACGTCTCCTGCTTCCGTCTCCTCATATTCTGTTTCCGCTTCATATTCCGCTTTTTCATTTTCCGCAATATCAGCCGCCTTAACCGGTATCTCTTTGCTCCCCCACAGGAAAAAGAAGGAAAGAAGCAGTAAAGTTACGCCGAATACCTTTGCTATCTTTCGTCTCATGCCAAAAAATCCCTTATCATTTCCAAAAGGGCCAGGATTACCGGCAATCCCAGAACCAGAACCACTGCCTTTCCGAAAATTTCAATCTGCTGTGCGATCGTCTGATATCCGGCATCCCGGCATATGGCAGAAGAAAATTCCGCCACATATGTAATGCCCAGCATTTTTATCAGCATTCCTGTATAAGCAGGCGCAAGGTCAATATATCCCGCAATTTCCTCCATAATATCAAGCACCACTGTAAGTCGGCTTAAAATGCCCAAAAAGATGATAAGGCTGATTCCCGCACATATATAAATCCCGTATTCTGTTTTTCCCCCCTTAAACTGTATTGCAAGTAATGCCCCCGCCACGCCCAGGAGACCAATCTGCAGCATACTCATTTTTCCCCTTCTTTCCTTGTGTTTCCCTGCTTCTTAGGATCTACAGCGAAAACAACTCCTGTATCGCCGCAAACAGATCATAAATATAAGGAACGATCCAAAAGAGTACCAAAAGCAGTCCGGCAAGACTGGTGAGAAAGGCCTGTTCCTCCCTTCCGCTGTGTTTCAGTACCTGACTTAACACCGATACCAGTATTCCCACAGCTGCTATTTTAAAGATCAGATTTACTTCCATGAATGCCTCCTTATATCAGCAGTATTGCCAAAAATATTCCCCCGGCGGCTCCCAGAACCCGGTACAGCTTTTTCTTTGTATGCAGACTCTGACGCTTTTCCGCCCTTAAGATCTCCAGCTGTTCTTCATACATTTTCAAATGGGTCAGCTGCATTTGTGTATCTGCATTGCCCAAATATTTTCCCAGATCATAAAGTCTTCTTTTCTCTATATCGCTAATGGACAGATCCGCCAGGCATTCTCTGGCCGTCTTCTCCCAGATACATGCAAAGCTTCCGCTTTCCTTTGCATTCATCCTTTGATGCATTTCCAGCATCCAGCTCTTGTACGGCTCCTGTGCTGTCCGTGCAATGCTGCCAAAGGCTTCTGCCAGAAAGGCTCTGGCATAACGGATTTCCCCCTGCAGCATACTGCTGATCCTCTGAAGTTCTCCCAGCTGCCGGTATTCCTTTTCCAGGTCCTCTGAAGCTCTCCATCCTATAAGGAAGGCTGAAGCAATAACAAGAGTCCCTCCCACCGCCTGCAGCATCATATCTTCTTCTCCATAAGTTTCCCGTTTTCATCATATATCCCCTGGATCTTCGCCTTCCCTTCCAGTATGATATATCGTTCAAATCTCTTTTCTTCCATCATTTTCCCCGACACAGGCTTTCTCCTAAGTTCCTCGATTGAGGCACCATGCATGGTAGCCAGCATTCTGCATCCGCAGTGCATGGCATATTCGATGGCATGTACATCTTCCCGGGCGCCAATCTCATCTACTGCAATAACCTGGGGAGCCATAGATCGGATCAGCATGATCATCCCTTCTGCTTTCGGGCATCCATCCAGTACGTCTGTGCGGATGCCAAGATGATTCTGTGCCACTCCCATATAGCATCCGGCAATTTCCGATCTTTCATCCACTACCCCCACTGTCATCCCTTTTATATATTGGTTGCCGTCGGATATCTGCCGTATCATGTCCCGAAGGAGCGTGGTCTTCCCGCACCCGGGCGGCGATATGATCAGCGTATGCTTAAGCTGGCGTCTGCACAGAATGAATGGAAACACCTGATCCGCGCATCCTTGTACCTCATGAGAAATGCGGATATTTACCGAGGAAATATATTTCAGATTCTTTACCTGTCCTTTTTCCAGGATTGCCTGTCCTGTCATGCCTACCCGGTGTCCTCCTTCAATCGTAATAAACCCCTGCCTCATTTCCTCTTCATAAGCATAGAGGGAATAATTGCTGGCGTAGTCAATGGTCTCCCTGACGTCCTCCGCTGTCACGATATAGGGATGTCCTCTTCCGGGAATGTATTCCTCCCCTCCGCATCTCATCAGAAGCGGTTTTCCGGTTCTAAGCTTGATCTCCTGAAGTCCCTCATAAGTATCAATCTCCTTCTCTATCATCTCTCTGACCCTGCCGGGAAGGATTTTTAAAACTCTGTTTTTTTCCATCTTTGTCCACCTCTTTAACCCATATATATGTAAGGCAGAGCATTTTATTACAAGAAAAAAGGCCATATGCATTCGCATATGACCCTCTGTCATTTTCTCTTTTTCTTATTCTGCAACGTCCTTCATGCTGAAGGAGAAACGTCCCATCTTATCTTTTCCAAGGCATACAACCTTTACTACATCTCCAAGTGTCAGTACATCTTCCACCTGTTTTACTCGTTCTTTGGAAAGCTTGGAAATGTGAACCATTCCCTCCTTACCTGGGGCAAACTCAAGGAATGCACCAAATTCTTTGATGCTGACCACTTTGCCTTCCAGTACCTGTCCGGCTTCAAAATCACTGACGATGATCTCGATCAGACGTTTCGCTCTCTCCATTCCTTTTGCTTCTGTTCCGCAGATGGATACAGCGCCATCGTCTGTGATATCGATCTTAACTCCAGTCTCCTCAATAATAGCGTTGATTGTCTTCCCTCTCTGGCCTACTACATCGCCAATCTTCTGAGGATCGATCTGCATCTGGATGATCTTCGGAGCATACGGTCCCACTTCCGGTCTCGGCTCGCTGATTGCCTTTGACATAACCTCATCAAGAATATACGTACGCGCTTTCTTTGTAGCGGCGATCGCTTCCTCAATGATCGGTCTTGTCAATCCATGGATCTTAATATCCATCTGGATTGCTGTAATACCCTTATGTGTACCAGCCACCTTGAAGTCCATGTCTCCAAAGAAGTCTTCCAGTCCCTGGATGTCAGTCAGTACAAGATAATCGTCATCTGTATCTCCTGTCACGAGACCTGCGGAAATTCCTGCAACTGCAGAATGGATCGGTACTCCGGCAGCCATCAGAGACATGGATGATGCACAGATACTTGCCTGTGAAGTGGATCCATTGGATTCGAATGTCTCTGATACAGTACGGATCGCATATGGAAATTCATTTTCATCCGGAAGTACAGGAACAAGGGCGCGCTCTGCCAAAGCCCCATGGCCGATCTCACGACGTCCCGGTCCTCTGGACGGTCTTGTCTCACCTACGGAGTAGGACGGGAAATTATAGTGATGCATATACCGCTTGGATGTCTCTGCCTCGTCCAGGCCATCCAGTCTCTGTGCCTCTGCAAGAGGAGCCAGAGTCGTAATAGTACAGATCTGTGTCTGTCCTCTTGTAAACATAGCAGAACCGTGTACTCTTGGGATCAGGTCGATCTCTGCTGAAAGAGGACGGATCTGGTCAATTGCTCTTCCGTCCGGACGCTTATGATCTTTCAGAATCATCTTACGTACCGTTTTCTTCTGATACTGATATACTGCCTCCGGAAGTTTTGCCAGCCACTCTTCATTATCTGCAAAGGCTTCTTCCAGTCTATCTGTAATCTGGCGGATGTTTTCCTCTCTTGTCTGTTTGTCATCTGTGAAGACTGCTTCTTCCATCTCCTGCGGAGTTACGATCTCCCGGATCGCTGCAAACAGTTCTTCCGGAACTGCAAAGCTTTCATAGGAATGCTTCGGCTTACCGCATTCTGCCACGATCTGATCAATAAATGCGATCACCTTCTGATTCAGCTCATGAGCTGCATAGATTGCCTCGATCATGCGCTCTTCCGGAACTTCGTTTGCTCCTGCTTCGATCATGATCACCTTTTCCTTCGTAGAAGCAACGGTAAGGGAAAGTTCTGAAACTTCCTTCTGTGCTGCTGTCGGATTGAACACAAATTCTCCATCAACCAGTCCTACCTGGGTAGTGGAAATCGGACCGTCAAAAGGAATATCTGAAATACAGGTTGCAATTGCTGCTCCCAGCATAGCTGTAAGCTCCGGTGAGCAGTCCTGATCTACAGACAACACAAGATTTTCCAGTGTAACATCATTCCTGTAATCTTTTGGGAAAAGAGGACGCATCGGGCGGTCAATTACACGGCAGGTAAGGATCGCATTTTCAGATGCTTTCCCCTCACGCTTGTTAAATCCTCCCGGGATCTTTCCAACTGCGTACATTCTCTCATTATATTCTACACTTAAGGGAAAGAAATCAATTCCCTCACGCGGCTTTTCTGACGCTGTGGCCGTACACAGCACTGTCGTATCCCCATAGTGCATTAAAACCGCACCGTTTGCCTGCTTTGCCACTCTGTCTACATCCACGCACAGAGTTCTTCCGGCTAATTCCATTTCATACTTCTTGTACATGTCATTCTCCTTCATCTTACTTTTATGCTGCAGCAGGCAATACCGAAACTACTGAAAAAAGTATTTGAGACAAATACGCTTTTCAGTGGTCTCGGGATTTTTCTCCCGCTCGCAGTCTAAAATATTATAGCATATGCAGCTCTCATAAGCAAGAAAAAAGGGTGTCATACGGACACCCTTTTCCTAAGCCCTTTGAAATACCGGACAAAATTATTTTCTAAGTCCAAGCCTTTCGATCAGTGCACGATATCTTTCGATATCTTTCTTTCTAAGATAAGCCAGAAGACCTCTTCTCTGACCAACCATTTTCAGAAGTCCTCTTCTGGAATGATGATCCTTCGGATTTGCTTTAAAATGATCTGTCAGGTCGTTGATTCTTGCTGTCAGAATTGCAATCTGCACTTCCGGAGATCCTGTATCTCCTTCTCCTCTTCCGTATTCAGCAATAATCTGTGCTTTCTGCTCTTTTGTTATCATTTTGTTTTCCTCCTTATATTCTTTCTACTTGGCCCGCATTAAGTAATGGTCGGAGTGATCCAGTTACCGAACACCGGCTGTTCATACCTGCCTAGTATAACACAGGACTTCTGTATTGTAAACCTTTTCTTCAAATACTCTTCGCTTTTACCCAGATGCTTTTTCAAGCAGCCTTTTCTATTCCGGATATCCGGCCTTTTCCGCAAAAAACGCTTCGGCATGTGCAATATCTGCATTTACCTGATTTTTCATATCCTGAACATCTGCAAATTTCTTCTCCGGCCTGCAAAAATGCCTGATACGGATCTTTGTTTCTTTTCCGTACGCATCCCCGCTGTATCCGATCAGATAACTTTCCACCAGCATACGCCCGCTGTCTGTCACAGTAGGTTTCACCCCTACATTTCCTATAGCATTGTACCAGATTCCGTCCATACAAATCTGCCCTAAATAAACGCCATTGGGCGGGAGGAGTTTCTCTTGGGGAGGCGCCACATTAATTGTGGGAAAACCCAGGGTTCTTCCAAGCTGTTTTCCGTGTTCTACGATCCCTGTCACACTGTACGGGTATCCAAGAAGAGTCTCTGCCAGAGACATATCCCCTTCTTTGAGTGCTTCACGGATATAACTGCTGCTGATCACACGTTCTCCATACCGTTCCTTCTCAATTACTTCCAGGTGATATCCGTATTCTTCCTGGTATTTTTCCAGCATACGCACATCTCCCTTCTTCCCATGACCAAAGTGAAAATCCGTTCCCACCACAACATATGAGGCATGGAAGGTATCCGCCAGTATGTCCCGAATAAAATCCTCGGCTTCCATTTCACTGAATTTCTCGGTAAATGGACAGTCTACCAGAAAATCAACCTTTCCTTCCAGATGATCTGCCCTTTCCTCCTTTGTCATCAGCACTTTACCGGGCATGTGCATCCTCTCGCGAAGAGGAAGCATATCAAAAGCACATACAATGCTTCTTACCCCTTCTGTCTTTGCATATTCACGTACTCTTTCCACCAGCTTTTGATGTCCTCTGTGAAGCCCGTCAAATTTTCCCAGCGTCACAGCACTTCTCTCTCCACAGCTGTAGGATTCAATTCCTCTTATATACTGCATATCTATCCCTTCCATCGTAGTCTGCTTCTATTGCCTGTCATTTAAAAACATCTTTTCTGTCTCAAATCGTTCTGTCTTCCCGCTGTACCGGTAAAGCGCAATAAAGTTTCCCTCTCTGTTATACATTCTCACCAGCTCTTTATCATCGGGTTTTTCTTTTAAATGAGGGATGAAAAAACTGTTGCCATTATACAGAAACCTTTCTTCCTCTTTTCCTACAGTGATCTTACGATACTTTCTGAAAAAATGGTCAACCGGAAGAAGGATTTCATTAAGTGTTCCTTCCTCCATATGATTCTGTATTTCTCCCAGAGTAAGGCTGTTTTCAATGGACAGTTCCCCCACCCTGGTTCTTTTCAGTTTCTCCATGCATCCTCCGGTTCCAAGTACACCGCCAATATCATTGCACAGTGTACGAATATAGGTACCTTTGGAACAGGAAACCTCCATCCATACCCGGGGAAGTTCTATCTTTTCTATCTTTATGTCATGGATCACAACTTTCCTTGCGGAGCGTTCTACTGTCTTCCCTTCCCGTGCAAGTTCATACAGCTTTTTCCCATTTACTTTGAGCGCTGAATACATAGGCGGTACCTGTTCATATTCCCCCTCAAATTTCAGGATTGCTTCTTTCACTTGACTTTCTGTCAAATGACTGACAGATCGACTCTCCAGACAGTTGCCGGAAACATCCTGTGTATCTGTCGTCTGCCCAAGAAGCAGCACCGTCCTGTATGTTTTGCTTCTGTCTGTCAAAAGACTGCATATTTTTGTAGCACTTCCGAGGCATATGGGAAGGACGCCTTCCGCATCCGGATCAAGCGTCCCTGTATGACCGATTTTTTTTTGTTTCGTAATTCCCCGAAGTTTTGCAACAACATCATGGGAAGTGTATCCCTGTTCTTTATACACATTTAATATTCCGTGTATCATCTGTTATGCCTCACTCTTTGTTTTCTCTTTTGGTCCAAGCTGCAGTGCAATCTGTTTTGACAGATTGTTAATGACATCGTGTACCGTTCCCGGCATAGTGAAGCCCGCAGCTCGCACATGTCCGCCTCCGCCGAAGTATCTGGCAATCCTGCTCACATCAACCTTTTCTTTGGAACGCAGACTCACCTTATATACATTCGGTTCCAGCTCATACATAAAAATTGCGACCTCTACTCCTTTTGTCACGCGAAGCTGGCTGACAATTCCTTCCAGCTCTTTTGCAGTCACACCATAAAACTGCATGACTGCTTTCGTCAATGAAGTGAAAATACACGCCCCATCCATAAACACAATACTTTCCAGCAGCGCTCGCCCCAAAATCTGATTCTGTGCATATGTTTTTTCATAAAAAGTATGCTCGATCAGTGCCGGGGCGTTGATCCCCCTGGAAAGAAGATCTGCCGCCGCCCTCAACGTATCCGGACTTGTGCAGGAATACTGAAACACACCGGTATCATGAACGATCCCCATATAAAGCGCTTCTGCCACTGTTTCTTCAATCTTCTCCTTATCCAGCAGACGATATACCAGCTCTGAAGTGGAACTTGCATCCGGCACAATATAATTTTCATCCGCAAATTCAGTGTTGCTGATATGATGGTCGATACATAAAGTGGTTCCGGCATTTTGGAATAATGGGACGGAAAATCCAAGTCTTTCTTTGTCGCCGCAGTCCAGACAGATAAACAGATCATATTGTTTCTCCTCCGGAATACTGTGCCGTATATGTTCAGTTCCTCTGATTACCTGGAATGTCTCCGGGATTTGTTCGAGATAAAGATCAACTTCTATATTCTCATAGTTTTGTTTCAGGTAAAGATACAGCCCCGTGCAGGAGCCGATACAGTCCCCGTCCGGACGCTCATGGCCTCCGATTGCAACAGAAGTCTTACCCTTCAGGATTTCCTTCCATTTATTTTGATTCATCCGCATCTCCTTTTGAATCCAGACCTTTGGTTACATCATCAATCTTTTTTGACATATTTACGCCGTACTCAATGGACTGATCCAGAATAAAGCGTATTTCCGGAGTATTTCTCATATTCAGACTATGTGCGAGTTCCCGGCGGATATATCCTTCTGCACTCTTAAGGCCCGCAACTGTGTCCTCCTGGGCTTTTTTGTCCCCGAGAACACTGATATAGGCTTTACATGTTTTCAGATCAGGAGCAACCTCCACCGCAACCACAGAAGTCCAGGGAGCGATCCTGGGATCCTTGATCCCTGATCGCAAAATATTGGAAAGCTCCTTTTGAACTTCTGTATTAATTCTTGTATTTTTGATACTGTTTTTTCTCATTAATCTTTCATCTCCTTTCGGAGGACAAGGCAAAACCCTATCTTGGGATTTCTACCATTTTGAAGGATTCTACCTGGTCACCTTCTTTGATATCATTATAATTTTCAAATACGAATCCGCATTCGTATCCTGCTCTTACTTCTTTTACATCATCTTTAAATCTCTTCAGGGAAGCAAGCTTTCCGTCATAGATCACAATGCCGTCACGCATAATTCTTGTCTGGCAGTCTCTTTCAAATGTACCGTCCAGAACATAAGCACCTGCAATTGTTCCCACACCGGAAGCTTTAAATGTCTGACGCACTTCAGCGTGGCCAAGTACTTTCTCCTCAAATACCGGATCAAGCATACCTTTCATAGCTGCTTCCACATCTTCGATCGCATTATAGATAACACGATACAGACGGATGTCAACTCCTTCTCTTTCAGCTGTCTCTTTGGCTGTTGCATCCGGACGGACATTAAATCCGATAATGATCGCATTGGATGCCGATGCAAGGCTGACGTCAGATTCATTGATCGCTCCGACTCCTCCGTGGATGATCTTCACAACAACCTCATCATTTGACAGTTTCAGAAGACTCTGCTTGATAGCTTCCACAGATCCCTGCACATCTGCCTTTACAACGATGCCGAGTTCTTTTAAGTTTCCTTCCTGGATCTGCGTAAACAGATCATCCAGAGAAAGCTTGGATTTTGTTTCTTCCAGAAGCTTCACTTTACTCTGAGAAATGAATGTTTCCGCAAAGTTTCTTGCCTCTTTCTCATTCTTGCATCCCACGAAGACTTCTCCTGCATTAGGAACATCGTTCAGTCCGAGAATTTCCACCGGCATGGACGGTCCCGCTTCTTTCACACGTCTTCCTTTATCGTCCATCATTGCTCTTACTTTTCCGTAAGCGCTTCCGGCTGCAATAGGATCCCCTACTCTTAAGGTACCTTTCTGTACGAGTACGGTTGCCACGGATCCTTTTCCTTTGTCCAGCTGCGCTTCTATTACAAGCCCTCTTGCGCGTCGGTTCGGATTGGCCTTCAGCTCCAGCATTTCCGCTGTCAGGATCAGCATTTCCATAAGATCTTCCAGCCCTTCTCCCGTTTTCGCGGAAACCGGAACAAAAACAGTACTTCCGCCCCAGTCTTCCGGGATCAGCTCATATTCTGCCAGCTCCTGCTTTACTCTGTCAATATTGGCGCTTGGCTTATCAATCTTATTGACTGCAACCACGATCTCTATACCTGCCGCTTTGGCATGGTTGATCGCCTCCACTGTCTGAGGCATAACACCATCGTCTGCCGCCACAACAAGAATGGCGATATCTGTAGAATTAGCGCCGCGCATACGCATTGCAGTAAACGCTTCATGTCCCGGCGTGTCAAGGAACGTAATCTTTTCTCCATTTACTTCTGCCACATATGCACCGATATGCTGTGTGATTCCTCCGGCTTCTCTGTCAATCACATTTGTGTGGCGGATTGCATCAAGAAGGGAAGTCTTTCCATGGTCAACATGCCCCATAACACAGACAACCGGAGGACGCTTTTTCATCTTCTTTTCGTCCTCTTCATCCTCTTTCAGAAGTTCTTCAATAACATCCACTACTTCTTCTTTCTCACAGAGAATGTCAAATTCCAGCGCGATTTCTTCTGCCGTTTCATAATCCACTTCCTGATTCACTGTAACGATCTTGCCCTGCATAAACAGCTTTTTGACAATAGCCGACGGAACAACTTTCATCTTATCAGCCAGCTCCTGAATAGTCAGCACTTCCGGAATCACAATAGATTTGATCGTCTCTTCCTGTTTCTGCTCTTTATGCTGAGGTTTTTGCATCTGCGGTTTCTGTTCCTGCTTCTGCTTTCTTCCCTTTGGCATTCTGTCTTCATCATCGTTTCTGTAATCTTTTTTCTTATAGTCGTCTTTGCCTTTATTCTTATTTCTCTGCGGCTTCTGTCCTTCCAGAGCCGGCGCCGGGATTGACTGTCCGCGTCTTTGCTGACGGTCTTTATTATCCCCGAATCTTCCGCCCTGATCTCTCCTGTCTTCTCTTCTATCATCTCTTCTGTCGCCAGATGGTCTTCCTGTGCCTCTTCCGCGGTTTCTGTCGCCGGGCTCTCTTCTGTCTTCTCTTTTCTCTTCTCTTCTGTCTTCTCTTCTGTCTTCTCTTCTGTCACCGGACGGTCTTACCGGACGGCCCTGACGCTGGCGGTCTGCCTGCCCAAAGGACGGACGGCCTCCCTGGGAGCGCTCCTGCTGGCCCTGTGCAGGACGGTTCCCTTGCGGACGCTCCGCCTGATTCTGTACCGGGCGGCTTCCCTGGGAACGCTCTTGCTGACCCTGTGCAGGACGATTTCCTTGCGGACGCTCTGCCTGATTCTGTACCGGGCGGCTTCCCTGGGGACGCTCTTGCTGACCCTGTGCAGGACGGTTCCCCTGCGGGCGCCCCTGACGGTTTCCGGGTTTGCTGTCCCTTAAATTCTGCGGACGGAATACATGAACGATATTCTTTTTCTTCGGCCCTTCTTCTTTCTTTTTCCCGAATGCCTTGCGAAGCATCTCCGTATCTTCGTCTTCCAAAGCACTCATATGACTTTTAACTTCTATATTTTTTTCTGCAAGAAACTCCATCAGCTCTTTGCTTGTTTTGCCGAGTTCCTTTGCAAGTTCATATACTTTGATTTTTGACATACAACCTACCTCCTCTATGCAACTTCTGTTATCTCTTAAGCATCCAAATGTCTCATAATTCCTTTTGCAAATCCCGCGTCCAATACCGCAAGAGATGCTCTGAACTCTTTTCCCATTGCATGGCCCAAGGTATCTTTATCTTCGTAAAAATAAATTGGAACATGATAATAATCGCACATATTCCGGAATTTTTTCTTTGTATTCTCGGATGCATCCCCGGCTACAATTACCAAAGCAGCCCTTCCGGTTTTCACTTCTTTTTCCGTACAAAACTCTCCGCTCACTGTTTTCCCGGCTTTAGTTGCCAGACTGATCATGGACAGCGCTTTATTCTGTATCAATTTCTCTCATCTCCCTTTCCAGTGTTTCATACACTTCTCTGGGAATTGCCTGTTGAAAAGACCGTTCCAGGCCTTTTCCCTTTATTGCTTTTTCCAGACATGCTCTGGAAGGACACAGGTAAGCGCCTCTCCCATTCTTTTTTCCGGTAGCATCCAGTAAAAACTCTCCTTCAGAGGTTCTGATAACCCGAAGCATTTCCTTTTTACTCTTCATTTCCTGACACCCTACACATTTGCGCATAGGAACTTTTTTGTTACTGCTCAACTTATCACCTATTCTTCATATTCCTGAAATTCGATTTCTTCTGCTTCTTCCTGGCTGTCGTAATCTTCTTCGTAGGATTCCGGATACTCTTCTTCATAAGTATTTTCATCGTATCCGTCCTCGTATACTTCTTCTTCGTATACCCCTTCGCCAAGCTCCATATAATTTTCCGGAAGCTCTCCTGATTCAATGGCCTGTGTCTCGCTCTTAATATCGATTTTGTATCCGGTCAGACGTGCTGCAAGTCTTGCGTTCTGTCCTGCTTTACCAATCGCAAGAGAAAGCTGGTAATCCGGCACGATAACGCTTGCTGTCTTATCATCAGGATCAGCCATAACAGAAATTACCTTCGCGGGACTTAATGCGTTCTCGATCAAAATTCCCGGGTTGTCACTCCAGTTGATAATATCGATCTTCTCGCCGCGCAGTTCATTGACAATTGCGTTTACTCTTGCCCCGTTCATTCCGACACAGGCTCCCACGGGATCCACATCCGGATCGTTGGACCATACTGCAATCTTTGTACGGCTTCCTGCCTCTCTGGCAATGCTCTTGATCTCCACGATGCCGTCTTTCACCTCTGTCACTTCTGCTTCAAACAATCTCTTTACAAGCTCCGGATGGGTACGGGATACAAGGATCTTAGGACCTTTTGTTGTATTTTTTACTTCAACCACATACAGCTTGATTCTCTCGGTAGGCTTGAACACCTCGCCTTTTACCTGTTCATTTTCCGTGAGCATGGCGTCTGCCTTTCCAAGATTGATGCTGACATTTTTTCCGACATAACGCTGTACGATACCGGTTACAATATCCCTCTCTTTTTCAAAATACTGATCGTATACCACTTTTCTTTCTTCTTCACGGATCTTCTGAAGGATCAGGTTCTTGGCATTCTGTGTCGCAATACGGCCGAAGGATTTGGACTCAACCGGGATCTGTACAATATCGCCCAGCTCAAATTTGCTGTCGATCATCTTTGCGTCAGCCAGACTGATCTGCTCCACTTTATCCTCTACTTCCTCTACCACTGTCTTTTCCTGGATCAGCTGGTAATCACAGGTTTCTCTGTCCATGATCACCTTGATGTTGTCTGCTTTTCCAAAATGATTTTTGCAGGCATTGATCAGAGAATTTTCGATGGCATCCATCAGGGTATCCTTGCTGATGTCCTTTTCTTTTTCTAAAATATTCAACGCTTCTAATAATTCTGTGTTCATGTGACTTTCCTCCTAAATTAAAAATCGAATGCCAGACGAATAAGCGCGATATCGCCTTTGTCAAATGTTTTTTGTTCACTGTTTTCCATTTCAATCGTTACGGTATCTTTATCATAGCCTGTAAGGATTCCGGTAAATTCTTTCTTTTTGTCCACCATACGGTACGTGCGGATCTCTACTTCCTTCCCGAGACTTCTTTTAAAGTCCTTCTCTTTTTTCAGGGGACGGCCCAGTCCCGGTGAACTTACTTCCAAAATATAGGACTCTTCGATAAAGTCCTTTTCATCCAGGAGATCGGAGAGCTCTCTGCTGACCTTCTCACAGTCATCCACATTGATTCCTCCCGGTTTGTCGATGTAGGCGCGAAGATACCAGTTTCCGCCTTCTTTTACATACTCTACATCCACCAGTTCAAATCCGTTTCTTTCCATGATCGGATTTAAGAGTTCTTCTGTTCTTTGCTCATAAATTTCTCTTTTTGCCAACGTAAAACCTCCTATTCGTACCGTTTCTGCTTCATAACTCCAGCGGAAATATGGGAAATCCAGAAAACCTTTCCATCATATAAAGAAGAGTGAACTTTCGTCCACTCTTCTGCCGCATGTTTATGTAACTGTTGTTTAGTATAGCACTGTTTTTACGGAAAATCAAGGGATTTCCCGTACTTTTTTTATATACCGGATTTTCTGTCCTAAATCTTATCCCCGGTTCTTTACTCCCTGGGTGTCTCTCTTTCCGATCCTGAGGCGGTTAAGAACTACTTCTTTCTCTTTATATACCGCCTTGGCCTCTGTCCCCTCGTCGAAAAGATACGCTGCTTCCAGCTCATCGTTTTTCTTAAGCCGGATTCCTCTTACACCCACAGCTCCTTTTTTCTTTTCTGAAACTTCTGACGCCGGGAAACGAAGGAAATACCCATCCTTTGTTTGAAGGACCACCTGCTTATTGTCGGTAATGACCGCCACACTGACAAGGCTGTCTCCCTCCTGCAGCTTCGTGGCTGCTATTGTCCGCTTGGATACCTGAAATTCTGTTCCTTCCACCTGCTTGATCATTCCCTGCTTAGTGGCAAAAAAGATTCTGGAGAAACGCATCTGTTCCGCGTCGCACAGATAGACGATCTCTTCCTGCGTGCTGTCAAAGTTGCTCATATTATCCACCGGCTGGCCCTTATCCCTGAATTTTCCAAAAGGAACATCCAGAACTTTCAGCTGATGCATCTTTCCCCCGTCAGTAAAGATACAGATCTTTCCGGTATTCAGACAGTTCACTACATATTTGTTTTCACTGTCCGCCGCCTCTTTATTCCTCTCATAGGTAGGAACATCCACGCATCTTGCATATCCGAAACGGTCCATAAGAAAGACGATCTCCTGCTCCTCGATCTTCTTTTCTTCAAAGACAGCTTCCTCTGCATTCTCAACCACAGTCTTTCGTTTGACTGCAAATTCCTTTTTGAACGCATCTAATTCTTCTATAATAACGTCTGCCATGGAATCATAGTTATTTAAAATATCCTCGTATCTTGCAATATTAGCCAGGGTCTCCTCATGCTCCTTCATAAGCGCTTCGATCTCCAGCCCGATCAGCTTATAAAGGCGCATTTCCAGGATGGCTGTGGCCTGCCGCTCCGTAAAGCGCAGCATGGACGCCATTTTCCTGGAAATCTTGGATTTAAAGACAATGTTGTCAGTGACCCCTTTTGTCAGACATTCTTTCGCATCCTTTACAGACCGGCTTCCGCGAAGGATCTCAATGATCAGGTCTATGACATCACACGCCTTTATCAGACCTTCCTGGATTTCTTTGCGGTCCAGCTCCTTTGCAAGGAGGTTTTTATATTTGCGTGTTGCAAGCTCAAACTGGAAATCCACATGATGCTCAATGATCTTCTTAAGCCCCATGGTCTCCGGACGCCCGTCTGCAACCGCCAGCATATTGACGCCAAAAGTATCTTCCAGCCTTGTCTTTTTATAGAGCATATTAGTCAGATTTTTGACGTCCGCCCCTTTTTTCAGCTCAATGACAATGCGGATCCCTTCCTTGGAGGACTGGTTGGAAATATCTACAATATCGTTTGTCTTTTTTGTTTCTACAAGGGCACAAACATCGTTGAGGAATTTTCCGATTCCTGCCCCGATCATGGTATACGGGATTTCTGTAATGACTAGACGCTGTTTTCCGCCTTTCATGTCCTCCACTTCCACTTTACCCCGCAGTTTGATCTTGCCGGTTCCTGTTTCGTAGATGTTCAGGAGATCATCCTTGTTTACCACAATGCCGCCGGTAGGAAAATCCGGCCCTTTTACATATTTCATCAGCTGCCTTGTGCTGATTTCATCATTTTTCATATAGGCCTTCACTGCGTCGATGACTTCGCCCAGATTGTGAGTCGGAATACTGGTCGCCATACCGACTGCGATTCCTTCCGCTCCATTTACAAGAAGGTTGGGAATACGCACCGGAAGCACTTCCGGTTCTTTTTCCGTCTCGTCAAAGTTGGACATAAAATTGACTACATCCTTGTCCAGATCCTTAAGAAACGCCATCTGCGTAAATTTGGCAAGGCGGGCCTCTGTGTAACGCATGGCCGCCGCCCCGTCTCCCTCAATGGAGCCGAAATTTCCGTGGCCATCCACAAGGACCATGCCTTTTTTAAATTCCTGCGCCATCACCACAAGGGCTTCATAAATGGAACTGTCTCCGTGAGGATGGTATTTACCCATCGTATCTCCTACTATACGGGCACATTTACGGTAAGGCCTGTCATAGCGGATACCCAGCTCGTGCATGTCATAAAGTGTCCGCCGCTGAACAGGCTTCAGCCCATCGCGCACATCCGGAAGGGCCCTTGCAATAATGACGCTCATCGCATAATCAATATAAGATTTTTTCATCAGATCCGAGTATTCCGTACGAATGATCTGTTCTTCCTGCATTGCTATTCTCCCTTCTAAATGTCAAGCTCTGCCTCTGTGGCATTTTCATAAATAAAAGCCCGTCGGGGAGGCACTTCATTGCCCATCAGCATCTCTGTTACGCCGGAAGCCATTCTGGCGTCTTCTATTTCTACCAGCTTCAGGATCCTTGTCTTTGGATTGAGGGTTGTCTCCCATAACTGCTCTGCGTCCATTTCTCCAAGGCCTTTGTATCGCTGGAGGGTAAATGGTCCTTCATGGGTTTTCCGGTATCTTTCCAGTGCCTTATCATCGTAGAGGTATTCTTCCTCGCCTTTTTTGGGCATGGCTTTGTAAAGAGGCGGCATGGCGATATACACATGTCCCTCATAGATCAGCTCCGGCATAAACCGATAAAACAATGTCAAAAGCAACGTGGAAATATGTGCTCCGTCCACATCTGCATCTGCCATAATAATGATCTTATCGTACCGCAGCTTTGTAATATCGAAATCGTTGCCATATCCTTCCGAAAATCCGCATCCGAAAGCGTTGATCATAGTTTTGATCTCGGCATTGGCAAGAATCTTATCAATGCTCGCCTTTTCCACATTGAGGATTTTTCCCCGGATGGGCAGGATTGCCTGATACATTCTGTCTCTTGCTGTTTTGGCAGATCCTCCCGCGGAATCTCCCTCCACAATAAATATCTCGCATTTGGAAGCATCCCTGCTCTCACAGTTTGCAAGCTTCCCGTTACTGTCAAAGGAATATTTCTGTTTTGTCAGAAGGTTTGTCTTGGCCCTTTCTTCTGTCTTCCGTATCTTTGCCGCTTTTTCCGCACAGGAAAGAACCTTTTTCAGGTTTTCCAGATTCCGGTCAAAATACCTTACGATCTCATCGCCTGTCACTTTGCTGACAGCTTTTGCCGCATCAGGATTGTCCAGCTTGGTCTTTGTCTGTCCCTCGAATCTGGGATCCGGGTGTTTAATGGAAATAATGGCTGTCATTCCGTTGCGGATATCCGCTCCTGTAAAATTGCTGTCCTTTTCCTTTAAAATGCCGAGTTCTCTTGCATACTGATTCATTACCGTCGTAAAGGTTGTCTTAAATCCGGTCAGATGTGTGCCGCCTTCGGCGTTATAAATATTATTGCAAAATCCCAACACATTTTCGTGAAATTCATTGACATACTGAAAGGCGGCTTCCACCTCAATGCCTTCCGCCTCTCCTTTAAAATAAACCGGCTCATGGATGATTTCCTTCTTTTCATTGAGTTCTTTAATAAATCCCAGGATTCCATCCGGCTCATGATAAGTGATCTTCTCCGGTTCACTGCCCCGTCTGTCTTCATATATAATTGTCAAGGAAGGATTCAGGTAAGCCGTCTCATGCATACGGCTCTTTACCTCTTCTCCCCGGAAGCGGGTCTTTTCAAAGATTGTATCGTCCGGAAGGAAGTTTACCTTTGTCCCGGTTTTTCTTGTCTTTGCAATTCTGGGCAGAAGTCCGTCCTCCAGCTCTATGACAGGGATTCCTCTCTCATAGCGGTCGTGATGCACATATCCTTCACTGCTGATTTCCACATCCATATAGGATGAGAGCGCGTTGACAACAGAGGAACCTACGCCGTGAAGTCCACCGCTCGTCTTATAAGCTGAATCATCAAATTTTCCGCCGGCATGCAAAGTAGTATAGGCGATACGCGCCGCCGGCAGGCCTTTGGCATGCATACCTACCGGAACGCCCCGCCCGTTATCGCTTACTGTACAGGATCCGTCCTTTTCCAGGACCACATGGATCTCACTGCAGTATCCTGCCAGGTGTTCATCCACCGCATTGTCCACCATCTCATAGATCAAATGATTCAATCCTTTTGTGGAAACGCTTCCTATATACATTCCCGGACGTTTCCGCACTGCTTCCAGACCTTCCAGTATGGCAATGCTATCTGCATCATAGGTATTTTTCTTTGCCATATCGCTTTTACCCCTTCTCCTGATTTTTCACCATATCATTCCAATATTAGCATAAAATACAGGGTTGTGCAAACAAAAACACCCTTCTGCCTCAGCCTGTCAGCACCGTATTGAGAAGATCTGCCAGAACTTCCATGGCGTTTTTCATTTCCTGTACTGTGTTTGTCTGAGCCCCTGCTTCCACAAGGAGACTCTTTGGCATAAAGTGCATGTTATATCTGTAGCCCCTAAGGTAGATCCTCCTTGCAAATCCCGGATATCTGTTGTTGGCAGCCACCTGCATCTGAAGGGAAAAAGCCAGGTTATCCTGTATGTAAGGGTTTGCCAGATAATCAATCTCTCCATTGGCTCTTGTCTTGCTAAGACCGTTGAAAAACATGATCTGAGCAGTCTGTTTTCCGTTGACTTCCGTTACAAGGTGAGTCCCTTCTCCTACGCCGTCTCTGTGCAGGTCGATCACTACCTCGATAGTGGGATTCTCTTCCAGGATCTTCTGAATATCCGGTTTCGCCATATCATATGCAAGGCTGCGATCCAGCTTTCCGTCGATCAGATCGTATACGCCTTTATGATGAAGGGTAGGAATATGGTAGGTATCATTTAAAAGGCTTGTCAGATAATCCCCGATCCCCACAATCGAGGTGGACTCATCACCCTGTACCGAATCGGCAAACATTTCCTGTGAATGGGTATGATAGATCAGGATCTTCGGTCCCTCCTGACTTTGATCGATCTTCATGTTCTTTGCCATCAGCTCCCCGCCTTTCAGCTCGTCAGGCCGGATCATAGTAGTGCTGTCCACTGTATAAAAATTACTGAGAAGATAATTAAAATCGCTCATTTTTTCAATAGAAGTATCAATCGGCGTCCCGGATGTATGTATCGTTTCCGCCGAATCGTCCTTTCCACTGATCAGTTTTCCATCCGCTCCGACTTCATTTTCATCATGGGCCTGCCGGCTTAATATCATTTCATAGGTAGCCGCATCTTCCACATCTGTACCGCCTCCTTCCTTTTCTTCTACATAAGATCCCAACGGAACAAGAAGCGAGGTGCTTCTTGCAACCATATCGGGCAGGGAGAACTGTCTGCCTTTCTCCTCATAGGAAAAGCCGGGCAGCCAGACCTCCTCCACATGCCCAAAAAGTGCTCCGCTTATTTTCTCTCCTCCGCATTTCCAGGGTTTTACACCTGCCTGTACAACGGCATATCCCAGTAACAGAACCAAAATGCACATTATTCCGATTCTGCTAAGCCTCCATTTCCTCTTCACTTTCTCACCTGCTTACTGAATCTTTTACCACTATATGACCTCCGGTTCCGTTTTATGAAAGAATGAAGCAGGTCGGATCCTTCGTTTTCATTACGATCCGAACAAATGATTCAGAGCTTCGGAAATAGTATAGCTGATCCTCTTCACCGTCTCATCCACATCCTTCGGAGTAACAAACATCCCGTTCAGGTGGGGTGCGATCAGTTCCTTTACCAGTTCATACTTTTCCGCCGCATTATATCCCTGCAGGACCACCCCTACTCCTTTTAGGGTATCTGATGTTTCCATGGCCCGGATCAGACTTTCCATGGCGTCGCTTACGATCGTTGCTGCATCCACCACGGTAGGTACTCCAATGGCAATGACCGGCACGCCCACAGTTTCTTTCGTAATGGCATTCCTGTGATTTCCTACGCCGGAACCCGGATTGATCCCTGTATCAGACAATTGGATCGTCCGGTTCAGCCTTTTGGAATTGCGGGCTGCCAGGGCATCTACTGCAATAACCACATCCGGTTTTGTCTCTTTCACCACTCCTCGTATGATCTCCACTGTCTCCATCCCGGTCTGTCCCATAACTCCTGGTACAATAGCGCTCAAAGGATCAACCCGATCTTTCCCCATCGCATATTTTCCATATTCTTTTACAATATGTCTTGTAATATTCAGATTATCCGCAACATAGGGCCCCAGCGCATCCGGAGTTACCTGACGGTTTCCAAGCCCCGCTACAAGTACGGAACAGTCTTTCTTTTCGGCGGGAAGAAGCTGCCGTAAAAAACATTCCATTTCTTCCGATACTTCCCTGTGATAATCTTCATCCGGCACAGCCAGTTTTGGCGCCTCCAGTGTAATATAATTCCCTACAGGCTTTCCCATGGTGCGGGCCCCGTTTTCTGTTGTAATTCTCACAGTCGTGACTCTGATTTCCCTCTCCTCATCATAATTTTCTTCCAGAACAACCCCCGGGATCTCTACGTTATCCGCCTCGAAACGCTCTTTCTGCTCTAAAGCCAGATCTGTCCGAATACTGTACTTCTCAATCATTTTGGCACCCTCATTTCAGTCTTGTTTTTCCTATAGTTTTTACAAATATTTGCGAAATATGTATTGACATCCCGGAATCATTGGCATAAAATAAATGAGTATGTTTCGTTAGACTGTCCGTGTCCGGCTCTAACGAATCGGAAATCGAGATCATCGAAATAGTATTATTTGGAGGTGGACAAGTTGGCTAACATTAAATCTGCTAAGAAGAGAATCTTAGTAAACGAAACAAAGGCTGCTAGAAATAAGGCAATCAAATCTAAAGTAAAAACCTGTGTAAAGAAAGTTGAAACAGCTGTTGCAAATAAAGATGCCGCTGCTGCTGCAGAAGCTCTTAAAATTGCTACTGTAGAGATCAACAAAGCAGGAAGCAAGGGTGTTTATCATAAAAACACATGCGCCAGAAAGATTTCCCGTTTAGCAAAAGCTGTAAACGGAATTGCTTAATCATAAAATGAAAGAACACAACAAAGACAGCCATACCGTCAGTGGCTGTCTTTGTTTTTTGCTGGCGTCAGTCTACACTGACGCTATAATCTAAATTGACGAATGTCCAAAACTATTGACAAAAGCGTCTATCTTCTGTCCGGCCGCGCACATCGGACAATCTCCGTTGGCGTATTTCTCATAACCTGCCACATCTTTCTGTGTAAACACCGCATTGATATCCATTCCGGCCACCTTGGATACCTGGCTGAAAGCAGCGCAGATACCATTGACTCTTCCGCCGTAATAAAGAACACTCTCAATTGCCTGCATCATCGTTTTTCCGGTAGTAATAAGTCCTGCTATGATCAGTGTCTGCTGTCCTTCTATCATACGTTTTGTATTGTCCCGGAACATCATTTGCCCCATCTGATTCAACTCTGGTGTGACAAGAGAAATATTTTTTCCGCTGTTCAAAGATACCGTTCCCGGTCTGGAAAGTATGTCTGCCACAAAAGTACCCACCACTTCCATACCGTCAAGGCAGACAATCGTATCAATCTCAACCGAGGAAAGATATGGCTCTGCCAGCACTTTTGCTGTCTCACGAGCATTATTACAGCGTGATTTTATGGTTGACAGATCAATGTAGGTATTGACGTGGGAATGAGTCGTAACAAAATGTCCTCTCATAATCTTTACACGTGCTTTCGGATTTTTCCATGAGCGCAGATCTTCAAACTGAATGTCCATAACTAAAACTCCTCCTTTCTGCTTTTCATTTTTTCTTAAATTGGATTCTTTGAAAATCTAATATCTGATTTGTATTTTATCATAAATAATCCAAAAATTCATTATTATCAGATAAATTTAGAACAAAGAGTTTCCTATCGAACCAAAAAAGATACGCGCATCATCCGCACGTATCTTTTCATTTTCTTTTGAATTTCGGTATAAATTAGTTGTTGATCAGTTTGTCTTCGCCGTTCCAGCTGTAAAGTTTTCTGATTTCTTCACCAATCTTTTCTGCCGGATGCTCTGCAGCAAGTTTTCTCATTGCTTTGAAATGTACCTGGCGTCCCGCATCAGACATATCTGTCAGGAAGTCTTTTGCAAATGTACCATCCTGGATATCTGAAAGGATTTTCTTCATTGCCTTCTTTGTATCTTCTGTAATGATCTTCGGTCCTGTAATATAATCGCCATATTCTGCTGTGTTAGAGATAGAATATCTCATTCCTGCAAAACCGCTCTGATAAATCAGGTCAACGATCAGCTTCATTTCATGAATACACTCAAAATATGCGTTTCTCGGATCATATCCGGCTTCTGTCAATGTCTCAAAACCTGCCTGCATCAATGCACATACGCCGCCGCACAGAACAGCCTGCTCTCCAAAGAGGTCTGTCTCTGTCTCTACACGGTATGTAGTTTCCAGAAGTCCTGCCCTTGCTCCGCCGATAGCCAGTCCGTAAGCCAGTGCACGATCCCATGCTTTTCCTGTTGCATCCTGCTCAACAGCGATCAGACAAGGGGTTCCTTTTCCAGCCTGATACTCGCTTCTTACAGTATGTCCCGGAGCTTTCGGAGCGATCATTGTAACATCCACATTCTTCGGAGGTTTGATACATCCGAAATGAATGTTGAATCCATGAGCGAACATCAACATATTTCCTTCCTCAAGGTTTGGCTCAATATCCTTCTTGTACATATCAGCCTGCAGCTCATCATTGATCAGAATCATGATCACGTCAGCCTGTTTTGCAGCCTCTGCTGCTGTATAAACCTGGAATCCCTGTGCCTCTGCCTTTGCCCAGGATTTACTTCCTTCATAAAGACCGATAATAACATCGCATCCTGATTCTTTCAGGTTCAGGGCATGTGCATGTCCCTGGCTTCCATATCCGATAATTGCGATTTTCTGTCCTTCCAGTGCTGCCATATTACAGTCTTCCTGGTAAAAAATTCTTGCTGCCATGTTGCATTCCTCCTAAAATTTTGATTTCTTTTTTATATTCGTTAAAGGAAACTCCTTTAGCTTGCTGTATTTTGTCTGTTCTCCTCATCCGAACTCCATGTCCATTTCTGGCCGTTCTCGTCAATGCAGGTGATATCCCGTATACCTCTGGAAAGCCCCGTAATTCCGGTTCTGGCAAGTTCCAGTATTTCATACCCGTCAAGCAGATTCAAAAAGGCCTCCAGTTTGGATTGATTTCCAGTCAGCTCAAGCATCAGTGATTCCTTTTCTACATCCACTACTTTGGCACGGAAAATATCGGCCAGGGATATGACTTCTGCTCTCTCGGAAGCATTGGCTCTGATCTTTACCATGATCAGTTCCCTGTATACAGACTCCCCTTCCTTCAGCACTTTGATTTCAATGACATCTTCCAGCTTGCGTACCTGCTTTTCAATCTGTGACAGGATCAGTTCATCTCCGCTTGCTACAATCGTGATCCTTGTAAATCTGGGATCTGCAGTTACTCCTGCTGTAATACTGTCAATACTGTAGCCCCTTCGGCTGAACAGCCCTGAAATACGGCTTAACACACCTGGTGTATTATCTACCAGCAACGAAAAAACTCGTTTCATACAAGCACCTCTTTTCTTTCTTTTTACAAAAACAGAGTGCGTTCTGTTTTTTTATAATAACAAGTTCCTACCCCTTTGTCAATAGCTTTCCGGAAACTTCATAACTGTATTTTCTGAAAACGTATCACTGCAGAGCGATTTTCTCTGCCAGATCATTCAGATAAACCCAGCGCTCCATTTTTTCTTCCAGTAAATTTTCTGTCTCATCCTTTTCCTTCATAAGCTGACCCAGTTTTACTGAATTGGTGGCGTTTTCATTTATCTCCCCTTCCAGTTTCTGCAGCTTTTCTTCCAGCAGTGCAATATCACTGTCGATTGTCTCGTATTCTTTCTGCTCTTTATAGCTGAACTTTAATCTGGACGGGCGGTTCTCCTTCCACTGCCGGACTGTTTCCGCCTTTTTCTCTTTTTCACTTTCTGACGATCCAACACTCTTTTTCTTCTGATCAGCATCCCGGGCACTGATATAATCCGTGTAGCCTCCTTCATATTGTCTCAATATTCCGCCTTCTTCAAAGGCAAGTATCCTGTCCGCTACATTATCAAGAAAATACCGGTCATGGGACACCGTCACAACAATTCCCACAAAAGAGGCTAAATAATCCTCCAAAATCGTCATCGTAGGAATATCCAGATCATTGGTACATTCATCCAGCACAAGGAAATTCGGATTAGACTGCAGAATCCCGAGAAGAAAAAGTCTCTTTTTCTCTCCTCCGGAAAGCTTTTCAATGGGAGCATACTGCATATCCGGAGTAAACAAAAAACGTTCCAGCATCTGCGATGCCGTGATCCGCCCCTCTGTGGTCTGAATATACTCCCCTATATCCTTTACATAGTCTATCACACGCCGGCTGTCATCCATTTCAGGAAGTTCCTGAGAAAAATAGGCGACCTTTACTGTCTCACCCACTTCTCTTCTGCCTGCATCAGGCCGGATCAATCCGGCAATGATCTTGAGCAGCGTAGATTTCCCGCACCCGTTGGGTCCCACAATTCCTACCTTTTGATTTTTCAGGAATATGTAGCTGAAATCCCGGATCAGCTGACGCTGACCATAGGAATGACTGACGTCATACAGTTCTATCGTTTTCTTTCCCATCCTTGTCTCAACAGAATCAATCTGTGCTTTAACCTCCCCGGCAGGGCCTTTCGCATTCTTTAAAGCCTCCAGTCTGTCAAGTCTCGCCTTCTGCTTGGTCGTGCGGGCCCTGCATCCTCTGCTGGCCCACTCAAGCTCCATGCGAAGGACACTTTTTCTCTTCCGCTCTGCAGCCAGTTCCCTCTCCTCTCTTTGCGCCTTACGTTCCAGGAATCCTGAATAATCGGTATCGTAACTGTACAGCTTCCCTCCTTCGATCTCCAGGATCCTTGTTGTAACTTTATCCAGGAAATAACGGTCGTGGGTCACCATCAGGATTGTTCCTCGAAAAGCTTTCAGGTAATCTTCCAGCCACAGGATCATCTCTTCATCCAGATGGTTGGTAGGCTCGTCCAAAAGAAGCACATCAAATGACTGCGCAAGCACCTTAGCAAGAGCTGTTCTTTTCTTCTGACCACCGGATAAGCTGGCAATCCCGGCCTCGAAATCAGTAATGCCAAGCTTCGTCAGATAACTTTGTACTTTCCAGTCATAATCCTGCTCTCCTGAAAAAGCATAGGAACGCACAGTAGCTTCTGCAGGAAATTCCGGCATCTGTGGAAGATATGCCATTTTCATTCCATTCTGTTTAACAATCTGTCCTTCGTCAGGTTCTGCCAGGCCTGCCGTCATCCTAAGAAGTGTCGTCTTTCCCGTCCCGTTGATCCCCACGATTCCTATTTTATCCCCTTGCTGGATCCCAAAGGAAGCATCCTGAAAAATCGTTTTTCCGCCATATATTTTACTGATATGTTCAATATTTATAAAATTCATTGTGTCGTTCCTCCGCCTGTATGTCTTTCACATTAATCATAAAGAAAAGGACAGAACTTGTAAAGCCCTGCCCTCTTTCTCATTTCATATCCGTTCATCTATCTGCCATCAGATAAATTTCTTCTGTGAAGCGCGTTTTTTACCGTACCAGATGATTATGCCGCCGTAGATGATCGCCGCTGCCGCACCGATCGCATATGCGCCGCCCCATGGTACATTAAATCCGATTTTTGCATTCACGATATATGTAATTGTAACAAATGCATACCATACCCCCGGAATCATAGGCATCCAGACGAATTTAGCCTTATTGTTTTCAAACATCCAGACAGAGATTGCCAGGAATGCAAACAGAGACAGCGTCTGATTGGACCATGCGAAGTAACGCCACAAAATATTGAATCCGTCTGCATTGCTCTTTGCAAATACAAGAATTACCGCCACAAGAATGAAGATCACCGCGGCCAGGGACAAACGCTTTTTCACATTTGTCTGATCCAGATGGAACGCATCTGCAACTGCCAGTCTGAGAGAACGAAGCGCCGTATCTCCTGATGTGATCGGAAGCACAATGACTCCAAGAAGCGCAATGATACCGCCGACATTTCCAAGAATATCCTTACAGATCACACCGATAGTTGCGGTTGCCAGAGAAGCATCCGCTGCCTGCAGGCCAAGGTTGTAAGCCCCCATAGCTCCTGCAGCCCATACCATTGCAATGAATCCTTCCAGAACCATCATGTTGTAGAAAGTCATGCGGCCCTGGCGTTCACTCTTCATGGTACGTGAAATAATGGCTGTCTGTGTAGAGTGGAATCCGGACAAAATACCACAGGCTACTGTAATAAAGAAAATCGGAATGAAATGATTGGCGCTGAAATAATCTCCGTAAGGAACAAGAACGCCGTTCCAGTTATCCCACAGCTCCATCAGCGGATACCCCTTTACAAAAAGGCCGACAAATACTCCGATTGCAGAAAACAGGAGAATTGCTCCAAAAATCGGATAGATACGTCCGATGATCTTGTCGATCGGAAATACTGTCGCGATCAGATAGTAAACGAAAATAACTCCATAGATCACCCATGTAGATACAGAAGTTGCCTTTCCGTCAAAACCAAACACCTGTGTTGCCGCAATATCTCCAGGCGTATAGATGAAAACCGCTCCTACCAGAAGAAGCAGCAGACTGCAGAAAATCTGATATACCGTATATACGCCCTTATTGCTGTATCTGCGGATCATGTCCGGCATCTGTGTACCGCCGTCACGCAGACAGATCATACCGGAAAAATAGTCGTGCATCGCACCGCCGATGATATTCCCGATAGGAATTGTAATAAAAGCAATAGGTCCGAATAAAATACCCTGGATCGGTCCCAGGATCGGTCCGGTACCTGCAATGTTCAAAAGGTTGATCAGACTGTTTTTCCACTCTCGCATAGGAACATAGTCAACCCCGTCCTGTTTGGAGTAGGCAGGTGTTTTCCTGTCATCAGGACCGAATACTTTCTCACAGAACTTTCCATAGAGAGCTGCCCCTACAAAAAGAATTGCAAGACCAATGATAAAAGTTATCATATAAATCCCTCCTTTTCTCATTTCCATATGATTTTTCACACAACTCAACAGTATAACAATGCATTTTCTAAAAGTAAAGGTGCAAATTTATCCTCATCGTGATGTTAAATTTGTCATGGTTAAATTGATCATATTTTCATCACAGTCCTCAAGTGTTATAATACTCCTGTCAGATCCGGACAAAGTCCGATGTACGACTGTCCGGATAAATACCAGCAGGAAAAGGGGAAATACCGTGACTGATTATTTTACTTATCTCGAAGAAGAACATATATCTCCCGGCGTTCTCAATGGAATCCGGGATTACAGGAAGCAGTTTCCGCCTGATGAAACAGCTGCTGTTCCGCCCAGATATTTCTATTATGGAAAAGAAGTATGGGAGCAGGCTGCGCACGCTCTTTTGGCCGGCGAAAATCTCCTGCTGGCCGGAGCCAAAGCCACAGGCAAAAATGTCCTTGCAGAAAATCTGGCTGCTGTATTCGGACGTCCCGTCTGGAACGTTTCCCTTCACATCAATACAGACGCCTCCTCTTTGCTCGGAACAGATACCTTCCAGAACGGGGAAGTTGTCTTTCGTCCCGGTCCGGTATGCCAATGCGCTTCTGCCGGAGGATTCTGCATACTGGATGAGATCAACATGGCACGCAACGAGGCATTGGCCGTCCTTCACTCCCTTCTGGATTTCAGGAAATCCATTCAGATCCCGGGATACGGACCGATAAAGATCCACGAAGCTTCCCGCTTCATAGCCACTATGAATTACGGCTACGCCGGAACCAGAGAAGTGAATGAAGCCCTCTCTTCCCGCTTCATGGTACTGCAGATGCCGGAAATTGAATCTGAAAATTTAGAGAAACTTCTTGAAAAAGAATTTCCCTCTCTCCGCAAAGAATATCGAAAGCAGTTCACTGCTCTTTTCCTGGATATCCGTTCCAAATGCAGAAGCGGTGAACTGACAGAAAAAGTACTGGACCTCCGCGGACTCATAGGCGCCCTTCGCATGATAGAAGGCGGACTTGAGGTATATCCTGCTCTTCATATGGGTATCACCGGTAAAACCCCGGATCCCTATGAGCAGTCACTGGTCCGGGATATCATCTCCTCCCGGTTTTCTGCCAAAACAGACCCCGGAAAATTATTTAACTTGTAGATTCGGGCCGCATTACGGTATTCTTCAGAAGAGACGCCTGGCTGCCGGCCATAACCAGATTGAAAAAACAAATTTACAGCAAGAAGCAGGATAATACAATGCAGCAAAAACATTCCGTTTCAAAAGAGCAGCGGCGTGCCATGAACATCGTCTGGACCGCCGCTGGAGATTACAGCTTTACACCGGCTTTCCTCTCCTTTTTCCAGAATGGAACGCCCGATTTTTATATGAACTCAATCATCGGATATGTCCGGAAATGGTATGAGCCGGAAATCATAAACCGGCTTTTTGATCTTGCCGGCCGCTCTTTTTTCCATGAAACACTGGATGGCCTTTTGTGGGTTGCGCTGGAAAACTGCGCTTACGAAAAGGAAGTGAAACAGCGTCCGGTTCTTGAGGAATTACGCCTGGAGCACGCCCGTCTCTTTTTTGAGCAGGAACAGTTCCGTTCCCGCCAGCAATGGATGGCTCAAAACAGCCTGGTTTATGCCTTGCAGGCAGCCAGATGCCGACTTATACTTGGCAAAGAAGCTTCCCTTCTCAATCCATGGGAGCGGAATCTTTTTCGTGATCTGCAGTACAGCGGTAATATGAACACGCAGGAAATCTACGATCAGTCTCTCCTTATTTTCCGAAAATATTTTTTCTTCCGGGAAAGCCTTGCAAAACCTTCCTTCTTTCAAAAACTAAGATCATCTTTTCAACGGCGTATGTTAAGACACCTTCCCTCAAAAACAGTCCGCACTGAATATCTTCTCACCGGAGTCAGTCCTTTCCGGACAGGAGGACGTCTCACCATCCGGGAAGGCGGTATTGGAAAGAAGCAGTTTTCTTCTCCGGAAGATTTTTCCTATATAGAAGGATGTTTTGGAAGATCCATCTATACAGATGCGGAAAATGAAGCGATCGAGCAGAGTCTCTGCACACTGGCACACCGGAACTGTCATCTTCATTTTACAGACGGAGAACTCTCCTCTGTCCCGGATACAGATCCCCTTGTGGAGAAAGTCCGGTCTGATGCCCACAGGCAATATCAGCAAAACCTGGCCCACTACAGAAGCCGTCGGGTCTTTTACCGGAACAGTATCCTTCATCTGACGGAACAGATCAAAAACGCTCTGCTGGTATATCCTCAGTCTCTGCCCCTTCCTGCCAGAAGCGGCCGTTTCTGTCCCGGCCTGATCTGGCGGGGTCTGTATCTTAATGATCCAAGAGTATTTACTGACACTTTGAAAGAAAACTCTGTTGATTTTTCTGTGGATCTGATGCTGGATGCGTCTGCCTCCCGCCTGGAATATCAGGAACTCATCTCCTGCCAGGGTTATGTCATTGCCAAAAGTCTGCAAAAATGCGGTATCCCTGTACAGGTATACTCTTATCTGAGTATACGCGGCTTTACTGTAATGAACCGTTTTCTCCAATACAGCGACGGAATATCCGGGGACTGCCGTTCTCTCTTCCGCTACTTTGCTGCCGGCTGGAACAGGGACGGGCTTGCCCTAAGAGGCGCTGGAGAGCTGATGCACTCCTCTCCTGCCAGGAATAAAATCCTGATCATCCTGACAGATGCAAGTCCCAACGACGATCACCGCATTCCCCTGGGATCACCCGGCGCTTCCCACGTAAGCAGGGATTATTCAGGGCAGGCAGGGATTGACGACACAGCCAGAGAAGTACGCGCGCTTCGAAAAGCAGGAATCCACGTATGCGCTATACTTACTGGTGAGGACGGCGACGCGGCTGCTGCAAAGAACATATTCGGGAATGACTTTGTCCGCATCGAGAAAATAGAACACTTTTCCCGGGCTGCCGGGCTGCTGATCCAGAAACAGATCCAAAAACTGAATATGGCGCCGGTATATACCGACGCCTCATCCAATCTTTTATAAAACCTATTTTACTTCTATCAGCTCATATTCCCGCGTTCCGATGCCAATCTTCTCCGCATGCGCCAGACAGGTCTGCCATTCACTTTCCGGTGTGGTATTCGTGAAATGATCATGGTGATCACAGAAATCGCTGGCATGCATATTGTCATCCAGGAGACTTCCCGGGATCGGCTGCTGTGCATTGCACGCATCTGCGCAGGCCTGATCCAGTGCAACCGGATCGTAGCTCGCAAACATACCGACATCCGGAAGGATCGGCAGGTCATTTTCTGCATGGCAGTCGCAGTACGGCGACACATCTATCACAAGATTGATATGGAAATTCGGACGGCCGTCAATGACTGCCTTGGTATATTCTGCAATCTTCATATCCAGTTCCTTCACAGCAGAACTGTTCTCATTATAAATGGCGTCAAAATTGCATGCCCCCAGACAGCGTCCGCATCCTACACATTTTTCATGGTCAATGCTTGCCTTGTTTCCCGGGAAAGAGATTGCTCCGTGTGCGCAGTTTTTGGAACAGACTTTACATCCCACGCAGTGCTCTCTGTCTACAGTAGGCTTTCCGCTGTTGTGCTGCTCCATTTTACCGGCCCGGCTTCCGCATCCCATTCCGATATTTTTCAGCGCTCCTCCGAATCCGGTCGCCTCATGTCCTTTAAAATGATTCAGACTTATAAAAATATCCGCATCCATAACGGCACGGCCGATCTTTGCTTCCCTGACAAGTTCTCCGCCTTCTACCGGTACATACACTTCATCCGTTCCCTTCAGGCCGTCTGCAATAATGATATGGCAGCCTGTAGACAGAATATTAAAACCATTTTCATAGGCGGCGCTCAAATGTTCCAGTGCATCCTTGCGGCGTCCCACATACAGCGTATTACAGTCTGTCAGAAAAGGCCTCCCTCCCAGCTCTTTTACTACATCCGCAACTGCTTTTGCATAATTAGGACGGAGAAAGGACAGATTGCCGGGCTCTCCAAAATGTATCTTGATCGCAACCATCTTTTTCTCAAAATCAATCTCTCCAATTCCTGCTCTTTTCATTAATTTCTGCAATTTGCCCGGCAGGTTTGTACCAGGAAGTGCACGAAGATCCGTAAAATAAACTTTTGATTTTTCCATTCTATTCCTCTCCTTTACCCATCTATTTTCTATCTTACCGGCCCGCCTTTTTGAGTCCCGGTGCAGACAATAAAAGAACCGCCGTTAAAATACCGATAATACCGATCAGATCCATTCCCGCAAAAGCCACATGCATCATAAGCACAGAAGCAATCGTTGCTGTAACAGGCTCGGCCGACGCCAAAAGACTCGCTTTTGCGGCCCCTATCATTCGAACTCCTTCCATGTAAAATGAAAAGGAAAGGACCGTTCCTACTACAATAACCACTGCAAGGGCCCCAACCGCCTGCAGATCCCATTGACCGGCCACATGCCATGGATGTGTAAATGCTGACAGTATAATGCCTCCTGCAAACATTCCCCAGCCGATCACACAGAATGTTCCGTATTCTTTCATCAGCCTGATAGGAAGCAGATTATAAACCGCCATCATGACTGCCGACATCAGCCCCCAGATAAGGGCGTCCGTTGATATGGCCATAGACTGAATGTTTCCGTGCGTAGCGAGAAAAAATGTTCCCACAAGCGCAAATATAAGGGCTGCAATTTCAAAATTATCCGGTCTTCTCCGGTCTTTTACGGCCTCAAAAGCCAGGATCATGACCGGAGCAGTATACTGCAGAACAGTAGCAGTACCGGCATTGGAAAGCTCTACTGCCGTATAATAGGAAAGCTGGCATCCCGCCATTCCAAACACAGAAAAAAGCAGCAGAGTCAGGACATCTCTCTTTCTTGTCCATATTTTCCAGAAGGTATCTCTTTGTTTGATCCATACTGTAGAAAGCAGCAGCAGGCCTGCAATGATAAGTCTTACACTGACGAGCCATCTGGCATTTGTCCCCTTGTACTCAAAGAGATACTGTCCGAACACTCCGGCCAGCCCCCAGAAGATTCCGCCGATCAGGGCAATCGACATCCCCCTGAGATTCTCTCTTCGCTCCATATTTGTAAATCTGTTTTCCATGTATGTTATCCAACCTTTTTCCCGTAAAAGATCAGACCCACTACTCCCGGTCCTGCATGAGTCCCTATACTTGGGCTCACATCATTGATCACTACTTTTTCAAAGCCCATTTCTCTGACATAATGCGCCACTTCCTCTGCCTCTTTCAGGCAGTCTCCATGAACAATGGCTACCATTCTGTCTTTTCCGAACTTTTCAGTATCCAGGCTCTGCTCCATCCGCTGCACTAAAGTCTTCAAAGCCTTTTTCCGTCCTCTTACTGTCCCGTCTGACTTCAGTTCTCCTTCGGCGGTGACAGTAAGCAAAGGTTTAATATTGATCACACTTCCTACAACTGCCGTCGTTTTAGATACTCTGCCCCCTCTTTGCAGATGATGAAGATCATCCACAGTAAAAATCACATTGATACACTCTCTTTCTTCCCGGAGAACCGCATCCAGTTCATCAAGTGTCTTTCCTTCCTTCTTAAGCTGTACTGCTCTGAACACAGATACTCCCTCTCCAAGAGAGGCATTCAGAGAATCAAATACAAGGATCCTTCTTCCGGGATATTTCTCCATAAGATCTCTTGCGGCTATCTGTACATTTCCGCAGCTTCCGCTTAGTGCACTGGAAAAAGCAATGTGATAAATATCCTTTCCTTCTTTCAGGATTGCTTCAAACGTTTCACGGATTACCTCCGGATTATTTGCCATAGATTTAGGAAGCTCACCCTTACGCATTGTCTCATAAAATTCTTTCGGCTCCATCTTAAGCTCATCACCATACACTGTATCGCCGAACATATAATACTGCGGTATAACAGGAATCTGATTTTCTTTCAGAAACTCTTCCGGCACATCAGAGTTAGAATCTGTTGTAATTACATAATCTGCCATTTGATATTCCTCCTCATGCTTATACATCTCATCCATTATATCTCATTCCGTACAAATTTACCAGACAGCAGATTTTCTTCTTTGCATTTTCCCCTATTAGTGATAAAGTAATAAGGTAGTTTCTATCTTCATTTTCTTTACTAATAGAAACAAAAGGTAAATCTATATTTTACTCAGGAGGAAATTATGTCAAATTCAAACTCATCTGTCACACAAAAACATGCATCCGTTTTTGAGCTGAACGGCATCCCCTCTTTCGGGCAGGCACTGCCTCTGGCTCTGCAGCATGTAGTTGCCATGATCGTGGGGTGTGTCACTCCGTCTATTATCGTTGCCGGAGTCGCCGGCATCAATGCCGGTGACAGGGTCATCCTTATTCAGGCTGCTCTGTTTTGTTCCGCTATCAGCACATTGCTTCAGCTCTTCCCCTTTATCAAATTCAGGAATTTTCAGCTGGGCAGCGCCCTCCCGGTCATTCTGGGAATCAGCTTCGCCTATGTACCGAGCATGCAGGCGATTGCCGGAACTTACGATATTGCCACCATCCTTGGAGCACAGGTTGTGGGCGGCGTCATTGCCATCATAGTAGGCTTCTGCATCAAGAAGATCCGAGTCCTTTTCCCGCCCCTTGTAACCGGAACTGTTGTTTTCACCATCGGACTTTCTCTGTATCCCACTGCTGTCAACTACATGGCAGGAGGAACTTCCAGTGATCATTATGGTTCCTGGCAGAACTGGCTGGTAGCCTTCTTTACCCTTGCAGTTGTGACAGGTCTGAATCATTTTGCAAAAGGATTCCTGAAGTTAGCTTCCATTCTGATCGGTATCATTGCGGGATACCTTCTTGCTATCCCCTTCGGGCTGGTGGATCTGTCAGGGGTTCAGTCGGCGGGGCTTTTCCAGCTTCCCCAGCCTTTGCATTTTTCTATAAGCTTTGAACCCTCCGCCTGTGTGGCCATCGGACTTTTGTTTGCCATTAATTCTATCCAGGCCATCGGAGACTTCTCTGCAACCACTTCCGGAAGTATGAACCGTATGCCGGAAGATAAAGAACTCCAGGGCGGTATCATCATGTACGGAATCAGCAATATCCTCTGTGCCTTTTTCGGCGGACTTCCGACTGCAACTTACAGTCAGAATGTCGGTATCGTTACCACTACAAAGGTAATTAACCGGTGCGTGCTGGGACTTGCTGCTATTATCCTGATGATCGCCGGTTTTGTGCCGAAATTCTCCGGTCTTTTAACTACTATTCCTCAATGTGTGCTGGGCGGCGCCACCATTTCTGTGTTTGCCTCCATCGCCATGACAGGGATCAAGCTGATCTTCCAGCAGGAAATGAACTTCCGCAATACTTCGATCGTAGGACTTTCTGTTGCCCTTGGTATGGGCATTACCCAGGCTTCCGCTTCTCTTGCCTCTTTCCCGGAATGGGTGACAACGGTATTCGGAAGCTCACCGGTAGTTGTTGCTACACTGATGGCTATTATCCTGAATGTCATCCTGCCAAAAGAAGCAGAAAAACCTCAAAGCTAATTATTTGCAAAGCAAAGATAATGATAACAAAAAGTCAGGCACAAAGACTCCTCTTTGTGCCTGACTTTTTGTTACTATTCTGTTTGATCGCTGCCCATTTTCCACAGCCTTATTGCTTCCAGCCGATCTCTTACTGCTTTTTCTTCCCCCTGATCTCCGGGATGGTAATACGTTCTGTCCGCCATGGAATCCGGCATGCACTGCATATGAGTCAGCTTTTCTTCTGTGTCGTGAGCATACTCATATCCTTTCCCGTAATTCAGTTCTTTCATAAGAGAGGTTGGCGCATTGCGAAGGACGAGCGGAACCGGTTCTGCCCGCCTCTCTTTCACATCCCTCTTGCATTCCTCACATGCCGTATAGAGAGTATTGGACTTAGGCGCCATGGCAAGATAGACGACTGCATGTGTCAAATGGACATCGCATTCCGGCATTCCAAGAAAATGACAGGCCTGATACGCTGCTACTGCCACCTGAAGAGCCCTGCTGTCCGCCATTCCTACATCCTCACTGGCAAATCGGATCAGCCTCCTTGCAATATATAAGGGGTCTTCCCCTCCTTCCAACATCCGGCACATCCAGTAAATGGCCGCATCCGGATCACTGTTCCGCATGGATTTATGAAGGGCGGAAATCAGATTATAATGTTCCTGCCCTGTCTTGTCATAGAGAAGAGATTTTCTGCTGATACACTGTTCCATTCCCTCCTTCGTGACATGAATAGTGCCATCCGCTAAAATCTCGCCATTTAAAACCACCATTTCCAGCGTGTTCAATGCTGTCCTGGCATCCCCATTTGCAAACGAGGCAATAGCCAAAAGCTGGGGTTCTTCTATCTGTACTCTCTGCATACCAAATCCTTTGGGGCTTTCCAGTGCATGCTTTAACAATCTTAGGATATCTTCTTCCCCCAGCGCCTTCAGAACAAAGACCCTGCACCTGGAAAGAAGCGCTGCATTTACCTCAAAAGAAGGATTCTCTGTAGTGGCGCCGATCAGAATAATGCTTCCCTTTTCCACATAAGGCAGGAACGCATCCTGCTGTGCTTTGTTAAACCGATGGATCTCATCTACAAAAAGAAGAGTTTTTCTCCCCATTCTCCGGCTCATTTCCGCCGCTTCCATCACAGAGCGTATCTCCTTGATCCCGCTGGTGACAGCGCTGAAATTAATGAACTCTGCTTTTGTTCTTCCTGCAATAATGCTGGCAAGCGTCGTCTTTCCCACTCCGGGAGGACCCCAGAAGATCATGGAGGAAATCTGATCCTTTTCGATCAGCTGTCTTAATATCTTCCCTTTTCCCAAAAGATGCTCCTGACCCGCAAACTCTTCCAGGGAGGAAGGACGAAGACGCGTAGCCAGAGGGACCATCTCCTGACGCTCATCAAACAAAGTCATCTGTTCCATGATTTACAATCCTTCTATCGTATAAAATTAGTAGGCTGCTGCGGTTCCTTTTCCGGAAGTCCGTATTTCTCTTTTCCAAGAGCAATACTCTTCATGAGAAAGGACATATTTCTTGCCAGCGTGCGCATGGTCTGCAGTCCTTCTGCATCCTGGGCTGCCTCGCCCGGCAGACGGCCGTGCACACTGTTCCAGTACTGACTGGAAGCCACCGGCATTCCACAGATGGTAAAATACTTATTCAGCTCATCGAAAGTGGCAGAAAGTCCTCCCCTTCTTGCCACTACGACACTTGCTCCTACTTTCATAGTCTTATCAAAAGATGTGCTGTAAAACAGACGATCCAGAAAAGCGATCAACGTGGCGTTTGCGGAAGCATAATATACCGGACTTGCCACAACCAGGCCGTCACACTGCCGGAACTTTTCAGCCGCCTCATTCACACTGTCATTAAACACGCATTTTCCATTCTTCATGCAGGAATGACAGGCGATACATCCTCTGATATCCTGATTTCCCACATGGAGAACTTCTGTCTCAATTCCTTCCTGGATAAAGATTTTCTCCATCTCCTGAAGTGCGATGCTTGTGTTTCCCTGTGCGTGAGGGCTTCCGTTGATCATTAATACTTTCATACTGCTTTTTGCTCCTCTCTTTCCTAACCTGCGTTGCTTGCTGCAATCTTTACACGGCTCCACAGATCACTGATGATTTTCTTTGTATCTTCATTATACACGAAAACTTCATCATTTTCATTATCTGTCCGAGGAATGTAGGCATTGATTCCCTCATAGTCTCCGCCTTCTCCTGAAAGCACATCCATAACCTCCTGGTTAGCCGACGTATAGCCGACATAGCTGGAGTTGTCATATGCTCCGTCATAGTCGCTTGCATAATTAATAAATGCATGGGCGAGTTCCGGGTTTTTGGCGTTCTTCGGAATAACCATCGCGTCTGACCACAGGTTCGTACCTGATTCCGGCATATAGTAACCCATATTTTCATTTTCTGCCATGACATAGGATGCGTCACCGGAATAAATGAGTCCCAACGCCTTTCTTCCCTGAGCCATATTGTCAATGATCTCGTCTGTCACAATCTCCGTATCCATTGTCTCCACACACTGTACCAGCCAGTCATAGGCCTCCTGAAGCTCTGCCTCATTTTCTGTGTTCATGGAATATCCGAGAGCTTTCAGCGCCATCATAAAGGAGTCTCGTTCAGAATCATACAAATATACGTCTCCTTTGTATTTCTCATCCAGGAAAATATTAAATCCTTCCCGTTCCAGATCTTCCAGATCCACCTTTGTTTTATCATATACAATACCCACCGTTCCCCAGAAATAAGGTACGGAATAGTCGTTATCAGGATCATAAGGCAGACCCAGCACCGCATCGGAAAGTTTGTCAAAGCAGTCCAGTTTGGATTTGTCCAGTTTCTGCAGATAGTCTTCCTCGATCAGCCTTTGTATCATATAATCGCTTGGAACTAAAATATCATAGGATTCCCCATTTGCCACCTTAATATACATCTGCTCGTTGGAATCAAAATTCTCCATAACGACGGTAGCCCCGGTCTCCTCTTCAAAATCACCGATAATATTTTCTCCTGTATATTCTCCCCAATTGTAGATATGAAGAGTCTGTCCTTCAAACGGTCTTGCGGTGCCTGTTCCCCGCATATTAACAGCAAATATTCCTATAATAAGCGCCATGCATACCAGCGCCGCCGGAAGGATCCTTCTTCTCTTGCCTATTACATCCTTGCTGCTTCGTTTTGCCGCAAGCAAAGGAGCAATATTGATAATAAGAAGGGCAATTGTAATGATCACAACTACGAGGGTGGACACTGCGTTAATACTTGGATTCACACGTTTACTCATAGTGTACACAACAATACTTAAGTTCTTTACCCCTCTTCCGGTTACGAAATAGGAGATAATGAAATCATCCACTGACATGGTGAATGCGATCAGTGCTCCTGAAACAATACCCGGCGTAATCTGCGGAACAATAACTTTCGTCAGCGCCTTCCAGGGCGTTGCCCCAAGATCCATAGCCGCATCCGCCAGATTGGGATCCAGGGAGCGGATCTTAGGCATAACAGACAGCATAACATAGGGAATGCAGAACGCGATATGGGCAAGCAGCATAGTCATGTAGCCTTTTTCTATTTTAAAAGTAATAAATAAGAGCATAAATCCTATAGCAGTCACAATTTCCGGATTCATCATCGGCAGATTGTTGACCTGCTCCATCACATCCCGGACAATTTTCTTTGCCTTACTTAGCCCGATCGCTGCAATCGTTCCTACTACCGTGGAAACAAAAGTTGCGATCAGCGCCACGCTGAAAGTAGTATAAAGCGCTGTCATCATATCCTGTGATTCCAGCATATGTTTGTACCAGCGAAGAGAGAATCCTGTAAAGCTTGTCAGTGACTTTCCATCATTAAAGGAAAAGATCACCATGTACACAATAGGCAGGTAAAAAAAGATGATCGTCAGGATCATGAGCACCTTGCCAAAAGGGCGTTTTCCTTTTTTCATACTCTCTCCCCCTTTCCTCCCTGGTTATGGATCTCTATTTTGCGCACTGCCATCATCAGCAGCATCATAATAACTGCCATGATCATAGAAATGGCGCTTCCGAAATTCCATTCACCTACAGTGATAAACTGGTTTTCAATCATATTTCCGATCAGGAAATACTGCCCTCCTCCTAAAAGTTTCGGGATAAAGAATGAGCTGACTGCCGGAAGAAATACGAGGGTAATCCCGTTGATCACTCCCGGAAGGGACAACGGCAGCGTTACCCGCCCGAATGTCTGGACAGGGCCGGCTCCCAGATCTGCACTGGCTTCCAGAAGAGAGTGATCCATTTTGCTTAAAGAGGTCTGGATCTGCAGAACCATAAAGGGCAGAAAGTTATAGACCATACCAAGAAGGACAGATCCTTCCGTATATAAAAGCTCAGTATTGCCAAGACCGAACAGGCCAAGGAATCTCTGCACAAGTCCCCCTTCACTCAAAAGTCCGATCCACGCATAGGTACGGACAAGCATGTTGATCCACATGGGGATCGTCACGCACAGAATCAGGATATTCTGCACCTTTTCCCGGCTTCTGGCAATAAAATATGCCACAGGATAGCCCAGGATCAGACAGATAACTGTTGTTTTCAAAGCAATAAAGATTGAACGCCACAGGATCAGCAGGAAATCCTTATCTGTAAAAAATTTGATGTAGTGATCCAATGTAAAGGAAAAGGATATAATACTGTTTCCCTGCTCCATAAAGGAGTACACGGCGATCAATGCCATGGGAAGCACCAGCATAAGCGCCGCCCATATAATATATGGCACTGCCAACTGTGAAAATCTTTTCATTTAATATACCCCCCTGGACATAACATGAATATCTTCCGGGAAAAAGGTAAGACCTACCTCCTGTCCCTCTTCCGAGTAGTCAGTAGTATGGATCTTCAGTTCCCGTCCTGTTGTGGAGAATGTGATCTGGTATACTCCCTCTTTTACATCCTCCGGTTCAAAATCATAGTCAACACTGATGTCAACGCTCTGGTCTTCATCACTTAATTTCCATCCCTGTGCCCCGGCCCATGTCTTAAGGTCGGTATCAAGAGCCTGGGACTCTGTGATCTCATCCACTGTCTTGAAGAAGTTAAATGCCATGACCGCCTCATTTGCTTTTTCATTTTTTACGAAAGGCTGGTCTACTACAAAGATGGTACGCTCAATACTGGTTCCATTTGAGGTTGTAAATTTGACAGGATACTGCCCTTCCTCCCGTGACAGCTCATATTCTACTTTTGCAATGGAGATAAACTCATCGCTTTCCGGATCCCACGCCTGTGCGTTAGAAAGTGCAATGATCTCCTTGTCGTCCAGATCTTCCACATCATCAATATCCACATAGAAATTGTTGGCGCTGATCTTTTCCTTTCCGTCCTCACTTGTCACATCCTGATTGCGGATCACACGCATGTTGACTGTCACACTGGTACCAGGCACAGTTTCCACCATAATTTCATAGTGAACTCCCTTGAACAGGACGCTCAATACTTCTCCTGTTATTTTGCCCTTTTCAACATCCACAATATCAATATCTTCCGGACGGATCACCACATCCACCGGCTCGTTTTCCTTAAATCCGAAATCTACGCAGTCGAAGGTAGTATCGTCAAAGCGCACCTTATAATCCTCAAGCATCACAGCCGGAATGATGTTGCTCTCTCCGATGAAATTTGCCACGAACCGGTTGGCCGGCTCATTATAGATATCCTGCGGCGTGCCCACCTGCTGGATCTCTCCGTTTTTCATAACCACGATCTTGTCAGACATGGTAAGCGCCTCCTCCTGATCGTGGGTAACAAAGATAAAGGTAATCCCTACTTCCTGCTGGATCCTCTTCAGTTCGTACTGCATCTCTTTTCGAAGCTTCAGATCCAGCGCTGCAAGAGGCTCATCCAGAAGGAGTACTTTCGGCTCATTTACCAGCGCTCTTGCTATGGCAACTCTCTGCTGCTGTCCTCCGGAGAGCAGCATGGTGTTTTTATCTTCAAATCCTTCCAGACCGATCAGTTTTAACATTTTCATGACTTTCTGCTCAATGACATCCTTGCTCATTTTCTTGATCTTCAGTCCGAACGCAATATTTTCATATACACTTAAATGGGGAAAAAGCGCATATTTCTGAAACACTGTATTCAATTCTCTCTCATAGGGAGGCTTTTTACTGATCTCCTCTCCATCAAAAATGACCTTTCCCTCGTCAGCGTCCAGAAACCCTCCCAAAATGCGCAGAAGTGTCGTCTTCCCGCAGCCGCTTGGACCAAGCAGCGTTACAAATTCATTCTCATAAATGTCCAGATTGATCCCCTTCAAAACAATCTGTCCGTCAAAGTTTTTTACAATATCCCGAAACTCTATCAGCTTCTTCTCTTCCATCTTTCCTCTCCTCCTTAAAACATTGGCGGTGTTGTGATCCAAAGGATCTTGGCGTCACTGTTTCCGTGATTATACAGGTAATGGCTTTTGGATCCGTCCATATAAAATGTTTCCTTTGCCTTCACTTTGTACTTTTTACTACCCTGTACGATCGTCACATTCCCCTTTAATACATAGCCAAATTCCTGTCCCTGATAAGCTGACATGATCTGGCTCTTTTTTCTGGGATGCAGTGTCAGGATGATCGGTTCCATCTGATTTTTCTGTGCATTGGGAACGATCCATTCAATGGTGCAGTCCTCCTGTTCATCCACAAAAAAATCCTGGGTCTGAAATACAATCTTCTTTTCTTCCTCCTCATGAAAGAAGTCGGACAGATTGCTTCCAAGAGCCTCCAGGATATCCTCCAGTGTCGCTATGCTCGGTGTAGTGAGATTTCTCTCCACCTGCGACAAAAAGCCCTTGGTCAGTTCACTTCTGGATGCAAGATCGCCTAATGTCAGATCGTTCTGCAGGCGAAGCTCCTTTATTTTCTTTCCGATATCCACGTTGACGCCTCCTGTTTTCTAATACTATACTTTTGGTTAAAAATTACCGAACAAATCCTATTATACATAGTTGCATATAAATTGCAATCTTTTTTTCAAAAAAAATCCTGCATTCCAGGTTCAAGCCCTGGAAATGCAGGATCTGCTTTTACTTTTTCTTTCTTTATATTACAGCATAGGTGCCATTACGCCGGCTACCAGTACAGATACAAGACATGCCAGTCCGCCTACTACCAGTTTCGGCATGATCTTTGACATCAGGTAAGCTCTTTCTTCCTCAGTCTCTCCTACTGCATTGCACACTTCATTGGAGATAAGGTAGGTAGTCGGGAATCCCAGCATCTGGCAAAATCCCACACCGAAAGCCAGTGGTTTGGAGCCGATGATCTTCCATCCGGGAAGAATTTTCATCATAATGAAAACCGCCACGATAGATACGGCAAACATGGCAACAACCGGGACGATCAGACTGATCAGGTCTGTAAGGGATATGGACGCCAGCGATGGGATAACCGCTGCAAATACAACCATGTTAATGAACCCTTTCAGTTTTCCTTTTTCCAGAATATCTTTTGGTACAATGCCAAGCGCTGTCACAATAACACCTATAACAAGGCACACGATAGAGTAATTTACATGGATGATTTCTGACAACTTATAGCCCACAAAAGCAAAGAATGCTGTCAAAAAGATACATACATTTGTTCCATAGTATTTGTCATATTTTTCCGCAAGCTTTATGGAAGCCCGAAGGCTTCCGTTATTCTTTCACTATTTTTCCTTGTCTGTTTCTGTATCGGGAACTCCTGATCCACTGATATGATTGCCGAGTTTTTGCAGTGCTTCTTTTGTTTTCCCGTTTTCCATCAACTCGATCAGCATAAAATGGTCCTCTACCGTTCTTTCATACTTTCTCGTCTTCAAAGGCCTGATCAGGTAATTCAGTACGATAAACCTTCCCTGCACTCCAGTGTAAAGATCATCCATGATCTTATTTCCGGCACTTTGTACGATTGCTCTGTGAAACTTCAGATCTGCCATGGCAAGTTCTACATATTCTTCCTTCTCAAAACATTCCCGACACTGTTCGGCATATTTTCGCAGATCTTTTATCGTTCTTTCAACATGTTCTTTACTTCCGTTCAATGTTTTCTCCAGAGCATGGCCTTCCAGAAGCCGGCGGATTTCAATAATCTGATCTACTGTTCCTTCTTCCAGATCCGGCACATACACCCTTCCATTTGACATGATCTTTAAAATTCCATCTTTGCCTAACATTTTTACGGCCTGCACAACAGGAGTCCGGCTGACCTCGAATTTTTCACACAGATCATTCAGCATAATTTTCTCACCGACAGCATATTCTCCCCGGATCAAACTTTCAATGATCTTATGATAAAGAACTTCATCCAGGTTTACTTTTACTTTCATCTTTCATCCGCCTTTCCTCTCATGCGCTCTGCTTATTTAAAGTATATCTTCTTTTTCCGTGATTTGCAATCAAAATAAAATAAAAAATTTTTTATTTTAAATATTGTTTTCTTCTTCTGCCGGCCGGATCCCTTCCACTTGAAAACAGGTAATCCACGGATACTCCACATAATTGACAGCGATTTCTTCCGACAACTCTACGCCCTGATCCGGATAGTATACTTTTCCTATCTCGCTTGTATCTGCCCTGTATCCTTTTTCCGCCATAGCTTCTTCATCCTCGTTGGTAAAACTTACCACTATCTCCTTATACGGAGGCGCACATCAGCTGGTAAATTCCTCCACACTTAAGACTACGTCATTCCACCCAAACTTCAGCATATATTTTTTTGCATTATCGTTTAATTTTACCATATTCTTGACACCTCTTTCCTAAATAGAAGTTTACCATATCATCTCTCCTACTACAAACCTGTTTTTCTGCAAATCCTGATTGACGAATCCTGTAAATTATGCGAAAATAAATTTAAGTATGGGTTAAAGACATAACAAACCCTACAGAAAAATCATACATACTGTCCTAGTAGTATGTATACATATCGAAAGGAGTTTTAAAATGATTTATTCACATGAAGTAGAAATGATGTGTCCGGTAGCTCAAGGTGCAAATCACGGACCAGCTCCGATCCCGGAAGAAGCAAAATGGGTACAGGCAAAAGAAATTAAAGATATTTCCGGTCTGACACACGGTGTAGGCTGGTGTGCTCCGCAGCAGGGAACCTGCAAACTGACTTTAAATGTCAAAGACGGAATCATTCAGGAGGCACTTGTAGAGACAATCGGATGTTCCGGTATGACTCACTCTGCAGCTATGGCTTCTGAAATCCTTCCTGGAAAAACAATTCTGGAAGCGCTGAATACAGACCTGGTCTGCGACGCTATCAATACAGCAATGAGAGAACTTTTCCTCCAGATCGTATACGGAAGAACTCAGAGCGCATTCTCTGAGGACGGGCTTCCGATCGGTGCAGGACTTGAAGACCTTGGAAAAGGACTTCGCTCTCAGGTTGGTACTATGTACGGTACACTGGCAAAAGGACCTCGTTACCTCGAAATGGCTGAAGGTTATGTCACAGGAATCGCACTGGATGAACATGATGAGATCATCGGATATCAGTTCGTAAGCCTTGGAAAGTTCACAGACTTCATCAAAGCCGGTGACACACCAAACGATGCATGGGAGAAAGCAAAAGGTCAGTACGGCCGTGTTGCTGATGCTGTTAAAATCATCGATCCGCGCAAAGAGTAATAAAGGTAATAATTCAGGAGGATACATAAATGGCTTTATTTGAATCATATGAAAGAAGAATAGATAAAATCAATGAAGTATTAAACAGCTACGGCATTGCTTCATTAGAAGAAGCTGAAAAAATCACAAAGGACGCCGGACTGGACGTATACAATCAGATCAAGGGAATCCAGCCTATCTGTTTTGAAAATGCCTGCTGGGCATATATTACAGGTGCTGCAATCGCAATCAAAAAGGGATGTTCAAGAGCTGCTGACGCTGCTGCTGCAATCGGAGAAGGTCTTCAGGCTTTCTGTATTCCGGGTTCTGTAGCTGATCAGCGTAAAGTTGGACTTGGACATGGAAATCTCGGAAAAATGCTTCTGGAAGAAGAAACAGACTGTTTCGCTTTCCTTGCAGGACATGAGTCTTTTGCCGCTGCTGAAGGTGCAATCGGTATTGCTGAAAAAGCAAACAAAGTTCGTAAGAAACCTCTTCGCGTTATCCTGAACGGACTTGGAAAAGACGCTGCAAAGATCATTTCCAGAATCAACGGATTTACTTATGTACAGACAGAATATGATTACTATACAGGAGAACTGAAAGAAGTTCAGAGAATCGCTTATTCTGACGGACTTCGCTCCAAAGTAAACTGCTATGGTGCAAACGATGTACGTGAAGGTGTTGCTATCATGTGGAAGGAAGGCGTTGATGTCTCCATCACAGGTAACTCCACAAACCCGACACGTTTCCAGCATCCGGTTGCAGGAACATACAAAAAAGAATGTGTAGAAGCAGGAAAGAAATACTTCTCTGTTGCTTCCGGCGGTGGTACAGGACGTACTCTTCACCCGGACAACATGGCTGCAGGACCGGCTTCCTACGGTATGACAGATACACTGGGACGTATGCATTCTGATGCACAGTTTGCAGGATCCTCTTCTGTTCCGGCTCACGTTGAAATGATGGGTCTGATCGGAGCAGGAAACAACCCGATGGTTGGTATGACAGTTGCTGTTGCCGTTTCTATTGAAGAAGCTGCAAAGGCAGGAAAATTCTAAGAAAATCTCAAAAGAGTCAAAAATCCGCTGTGACCTGATTATCACAGCGGATTTTTTCTATTCTATTCATCCAGCTTCAATTTCGCAAAAGCCTCTGCAAAAGCCAGATTCACAGGTTCATCCTTCTGTTTGTTCAGATATTTCTGAACATCCTTTTTGCTGACTCCTGCTCCCTCTTTCTTCCTTCTCTCTTTGAAAGCGGAAAGTTTTTCCTTATATCCGCAGGCACATACAAATACCTGGCCATCCCCCTGCCCTCTAAGCATCATTTTCTTATGGCAGTTTGGACATCTTGCATTGGATACTCTTGAGAGCACCTCCCGGTGTCCGCATTCCCTGTCCTGGCAGACCAGCATTTCTGACTTCTTTCCCTGTACTTTCAGCATTCTCTTCCCGCACACCGGACATTTCGTATTGGTCAGATTATCATGACGGAAAATTCCTTCTCCCGTCCGTATCTCCTCTGTCAGACTGTTTGCATAGTCCCGGATCTCATGCATGAATGTGCCTCGCTTCATCTTCCCGTCAGCGATTCTGGAAAGCTTCATCTCCCAGTCTGCCGTGAGTTCCGGCTTTTTCAGGTCTTCCGGCACCAGCTCAAGAAGCTGTTTCGCCTTGGAAGTCAGATAGATCTCGCTTCCCTTTTTTTCCAGGAGAAAACTGCCGAAAAGCTTATCTATAATATCCGCGCGGGTTGCCACGGTTCCGAGCCCTCCGGTCTCTCCCAGTGTTTTTGCAGCCTTCTTATCCTGTGTTTCCATGTAAGCAGCAGGACTTTCCATAGCGGCAAGAAGAGTTCCTTCGTTGAATCTTGCCGGGGGCTTTGTCTTTCCTTCTGTGACAGTAAAAGACAGCCCCTGTATATGTTTTCCCTTTTCCATGGGAGGGAATGCTTTTGGCATATCCTGTTCTTCGTCCGGCTCTTCCTCCTGACTGTATACTTCTCTCCAGCCTTCCTTCAGCACCTTCCTGCCTTTTGCCGTAAAGGTTTCTCCTTCTATTACGGCAGTTATTTTTATCTCTTCAAATTCTGCCGGGGGATATAAAGCCGCAAGAAATCTTTTGATCACAAGATCATAGATCTTTCGTTCCTCGCCTGTCATATGTTCCAGCTGAACAAACTGCTCTGTGGGAATGATGGCATGATGATCCGATACCTTTTTATCATTGACAAAGGGCGCATCTTTCGTAAAAGGACCCTTGAAAACTTTCCCGGCAGCTTTCCGGTAAGGTCCCACAGCACAGGCCTGTACCCTGTCTTTCAAAGTAGGCACAATATCGCTGCTGATATAGCGGGAATCTGTCCTTGGATAAGTGAGTACCTTATGATTTTCATAAAGCCTCTGCATAATATTCAGCGTCTCCTTGGGAGAGAAGCCAAATCGTCGGTACGCATCCTTCTGAAGTTCTGTCAGATCATATAAAAGAGGCGGGAATGTTTTCTTCCTGGAAGTTTTCATCTCGGTTATTACCGCTTCCTTCCCGGTCACCTTCTTTTTGATCTCCTGTATTCTGTTTTTATCAAATGTACGGCTGCTTCCCGATTTCTGATCACTCCATGTCAAAGTGATCCCTTTTGCATAAGCATTCAATCCATAGAAAGTCTCCGGAACAAATTTCCGGATCTTCTCCTCCTGTTTGGCTACAATAGCAAGCGTCGGCGTCTGTACCCGCCCACAGGAAAGCTGGGCGTTATATTTACAGGTCAGGGCTCTGGTAGCATTCATACCCACCAGCCAGTCTGCCTCTGCCCGGCAAAGCGCCGCATCATAAAGAGGCTTGTAATCCTCTCCCCTTCTTAGATGAGCAAATCCTTCCCGGATTGCCTTATCTGTTACAGAAGAGATCCAGAGTCTCTTCACCGGCTTTTTGCTCCCGGCTTTTTCCAGGATCAGCCGTGCTACCAGCTCTCCTTCTCTCCCCGCGTCTGTAGCAATGATGATCTCTCCTATATCCTTTCTGTGGATCTGGCTTTTCACCGCGTGATACTGTTTCTGTGTCTGACGGATCACTTCCAGTTTAAAATGTTCCGGCATAATCGGAAGATCTTCCATCTTCCAGGTCTTATATTTTGGATCATAATCCTCTGGATCTGCCAGGGTGACCAGATGCCCCAGGCCCCATGTTACCACGTACTGTCCGCCCTCCAGAAAGCCGGAGCCGTTTTTGGTACATTTCAAAACACGGCCAATATCCCTTGCTACTGATGGCTTTTCTGCTATTACTAATGCTTTCATATTTTCTGTTTTCTCCGTTTATGATTCCAGCAGATCCCAGAAACTGCTGTCTGTCTGATAAGGCGCAAGTTCATCCAGCTCAAAAGGCGCTGTCACCCACGCAAAGCCTGTATTGGCTTCTGATGTGTCGGAATAGCGGAAGCTAAGGCCAATCTCTATTCCATCGGCATCTACAAAGAAATTGTCATCATAGCAGCCGTCCTTGCTGTCACCTGCCAGCACTTCCTTCATCTCTTCCTCGTTCAATTCAGAAAGAAGAGTTTCCTCATCTGCCTCATCCCGCATTCCGTCCAGCCATTCTCCTATAAACTCGTCATTCAGCTCCACAATATCTTTTACGTCATAAACCGTTCCGTCTTTCAGATTGATATTCACACAGCGAAGAGCTGTATAGCTGTCACTCATGCTTCCCTCATAGCCATAATCCTGGAACATGACACTTAACATATCTTTTCCCTGATACGTAACTTTATATTCTACAAGACTTGCAAGTACCGGATTATCCTCACTTAATACTTTCTCTTTCATCTCCTGTGAAGGATTCAGATAGAGCTTATCCACCGTCTCCATGGCACAGTTTTCCAGTGTCTGATTCACTTTCTTCTGTACAGAGTCACTTAATCCCTCTATCTGCGGATAATAAACCTCAAATTGGATCACCGTACTTGTGGTATCGTCGGGAATATAGCTGTAATTTTCTTCTTTTACTTCATAATCCGCTTCATCAGAAACATATGCGTCGATCGCGTCCAGCCCGCTGTCCTCCTGCCCGGAAGAATCCTGTCCATCCTGGCCGTCAGAAGAATAGGGCATCTGCTCATACCAGTCATAAAAATCCTCGCCGCCGTCCTGCCAGCCTTCTGATGGGGACTGGCTTGTCACTGCATTGCCTACCTCCCGGAACACTGCCACAGCTGAGAGCACAAAAACTGCCAGGCAAAGGACTGCCGCTCCGATGATCAGATAAAGCTTTTTATGATCTTTCTTCGGCGCTGCAGGTGTGATCCACATTTCAAGCGGAATAAACCGGATGCCGTCCCTTACCTGTTCCGAAGCCACATCCCGCATTCCAAAATGACGGTATGCCTCGACTGATCCGGGCGCCGCATTTACCGTAATCTTTGTCACATGGAAAGTCTGCGCCGCATACCCGCACAGGGCATGAAAAATCTGCTTCCCGATTCCCTTGCCCTGATCTTCTTTTTTCACAAACAAAAGTGCAATATGTCCCGAAGGATGGATGGCACCTGCGCCTTTCAGCACATTTCCCTCATAAGCGCCAAATACAGTCAATCCTTCTGTTCTCATTTTCTGCTCAATATTTTCATACCGGATAAACTGGGAAAAGGCCTCCACTCCCTCTGACGTATAACAGGGAGCTACATCCTGTACAAAAACATCCCATACAAGGTGAAGTGCATCCAATACTTCCTGACCGTACAGCCGTCGTATCATCATATTCTTTTCCTCCTTAAGCTTACTTCTCAAGCAGCTCCTCCCGAAGAAGGGTCAGCGCCTTTATCACTGCATAATCTCTGTTCTTGCTTCTGTTTCCTGTAAAATGAAATTCTTCTGCTCTTACTTTCCCCTTCACAAAGCACCCGATATAGACAAGTCCTACCGGTTTTTCCTTCGTTCCTCCGTCCGGTCCGGCAATTCCCGTCACCGCCAAAGCTACATCTGCCCCGGCCGACCGCGCTGCTCCGGCTGCCATTTCCCTGGCAGTCTCATAGCTGACAGCGCCATATGTCTCTAATGTCTCATGGGACACACCAAGCAATTTTTCTTTGGCTTCGTTGGAATAAGTAATATATCCTTCTTTATATACAGCAGATGCCCCGGGTACATTTAAAATACGACCGGAGAGCAGACCGCCTGTACAGGATTCCGCAGTCGTTACTGTCATCTGTTTTTCCTTCAAAAGATCTACAATAGACTCCTCCATTGTTACATTTTCATCCATGGTGAAAATATAATTTCCAAACCGCTTTTTCAGCTCCTGGAGCATGGGCTCCATTAATTTTCCGGCTGTCTCTTCGTCCGCCGCCTTAGCCGTTACACGGAAATGTACTTCACCGGTCTTGGCGTACGGCGCAAGAGTCGGATTGGTCTGCTCCTCCATCAGATCTGCCACCATCGTTTCTGCCTTACTCTCTCCAATAGAGCAAACCTTTACCATGGTAGAATAGATTCCTTCCGGCTGCAGGCGGTTCAGATAGGGAGCAATGTCCCGTTCGAACATTGGTTTGATCTCATTTGGAGGACCGGGAAGAAGGATCGCTGTCTTTCCCTCACCTTCCAGAATCAGCCCCGGAGCCGTTCCGTTATGGTTATCCACTACAATTGCTCCCTCCGGCACAAGAGCCTGTTTCCAGTTGTTGGGCGTGATCTCCTTTTTCAGTCCTGTCTGATCGAAATAGGACTGGATCCGCTCTTTTGTATGGGCATCCTCGTAAAGCTCCCTGCCGAATACTTTCGCTGTTACTTCTTTTGTCAGATCGTCTTTTGTGGGACCCAGTCCTCCGCTTAAAATAACAATATCTGATCTGGAAAGCGCCAGACGGATTGCATCTTCCAGTCTTTCTTCATTGTCGCCTACCGCGCTTTGATGATAGCAGGATAAGCCCAGAATCGCGATCTTTTCAGCCAGGTAAGCCGCATTGGTATTTACAATATTTCCAAGAAGAATCTCTGTCCCTACGGATATGAGTTCCACTGTCATTTTACATGCCTCCTTTTGTCAGTACCTGCACATTCTTTGCAATGTAATCAACCAAAGATACGACAGTGAGAATAAGAGCAATCCAGATCAGAGCTGTGCCGATCATATCGAACACACCCCCCAGGTCAGCGATCAGTACGATCACCATCAGCATCTGAGAAACGGTCTTAAATTTTCCCCAATAACTTGCCGCGATCACGATTCCACTGTCAGATGCCACCAGACGGAAGCCGCTGATGATAAATTCTCTTGCAATAATAACGATCACAACCCATGCCGGAAGCTGTCCGGTAGGAATAAGACAGATCATCGCCGAGCAGACGAGAAGCTTATCTGCAAGCGGATCCATAAATTTCCCGAAATTCGTCACCAGGTTTCTGGCCCGGGCGATCTTGCCGTCCAGCATATCTGTAAGACTTGCCAGACAAAAGATCACAAGGGCAATCCACTTTCCTGCTTCTCCCCCCAGATCAGTCAGCATAAAAAGCACGAAAAACGGAACCATAATCACTCTTAACACTGTCAGTTTATTTGGTAAATTCATGATATCAACTCTCCTATCAAATCGTATTCTGCCGCCCCTGTCACTTTGACTCTGGCGAAATCTCCGGACATAAGCTCTTCTTCTGTATTGACAAAGATCAGGCCGTCCACATTGGGGGCGTCTTTGTATGTCCGTCCCACATAAGCATTTTCATCCGCGACCTTACCTTCGATCATAACAAGAACTTCTTTTCCTACCATATCCTCTGCCTGTTCAAAGGCAATCTCCTGCTGGAGCTCCATAATCTCCGCCTGGCGGTCTTCCTTCACCTCTTCCGGGATCTGGCCTTCCATTTCTGCCGCCGGAGTATCCTCCTCCGGTGAATAGGTAAACACACCGAGGCGGTCAAATTCCATTTCATCTACAAAGTCCACAAGCTCCTGATGCTGCTCTTCTGTTTCTCCCGGAAAACCGGTGATCAGTGTGGTCCGGACTGCGATATCCGGGATTTCTTTTCGCAGTTTCCCGATGATCTCTTCCAGCTGTTCTTTGGATGTCCTTCTTCCCATTCTCTTCAGGATATCCGTATTTGCGTGCTGGATCGGAAGATCCACATAGTGGCAGATTTTCGGTTCTTCCTTCATCACCTGGATCAGATTGTCGTCAATTTCCTCCGGATAGCAGTACAGGATCCGGATCCACCGGATACCGCTGATCCGGCACAGTTCCTTCAAAAGTCTGTGAAGAGATTTCTCCCCATATAAGTCTTTTCCGTAAAGAGTCGTCTCCTGCGCCACTAAGATCAGCTCTTTTACCCCTTTTTCTGCAAGTCCTTCCGCCTCTTTTATCAGCCTTTCCATAGGTACGCTTCTGTAATTCCCGCGGATCTTTGGAATAATGCAGTAAGTACAGTGCTTGTCACATCCTTCTGCAATCTTCAGATAGGCAAAATGTCCTCCCGTTGTCACCTGTCTTGCGGTATCTACGAGAGGAAGGGCGTCAATATCTGTCATCCTCACCTCTGCCCGCCCCTTCAGGGCGTTTTCAATGGCATCCACGATCTCCGGATAAGAAGTGGTCCCAAGCACTTCATCTACTTCCGGGATTTCATCCAGAATTTCCTGCTGGTAACGCTGGGCCAGACATCCGGTTACGATCAGAGCTTTCAGCGTTCCTTCTTTTTTGTATTCCGCCATCTCCAGAATGGTCTGAATGCTTTCCTCTTTGGCATCATGAATAAAACAGCAGGTATTGATCACGATCACTTCCGCCTCTGTCTCATCATCTGTCATCTGGTATCCCTTTTCCGCCAGCAGTCCCAGCATCACTTCTGAATCTACCAGGTTTTTGTCGCAGCCGAGGGATATAAATAGTACCTTCATAGTCTGTCTCCTTCTAGTCAGAAAGGCAGATACCTTGTAAAAGCATCTGCCTTGCCGTTTTTCCATATTATTCTTCTGTATCCTCTGCGATAATCTTGATCTTTCCGCTGTTCAGCTCATCAATTGCAATGGAAAGCGGCTTCTCGCCGTTCTTGGTTTTTACAAGAGGGATATCGCCGTCAATCAGCTGCCTTGCCCTTTTTGCTGTAGCCATTACGATAGAATAACGGCTATTGACTACTTTTGTCTCGCCTTCTTCTACCTCTTTATTTACCACTTTCATTAAATCCGTATAAGATGGATGCAGCATAATATTGATTCTCCTTTCAATCCTTCACTTCTTTTTCCAGCTCTTCTTTTATCTTTTCTGCAAATACAAGGTTCCGAGCACTCTTCTTATGTTCGCTCTGAATAATAGCATGAAGCTCTTCCACACAAGTCTGGAGTTCGTCATTGATGACAATATAATCATACTGGTCCATAAACTGCGCCTCCCAGGCTGCTGTTTTCATTCTCTTTTCAATGACGTCCATTTCTTCCGTACCCCGCCTGATCAGTCGGTTCTTCAGCTCCTGTGCACTGGGCGGTGTAATAAAAAGGAGCAGAGTGTCCGGATATTTTTCCTTTACCTTCAATGCTCCCTGGATCTCAATTTCCAGAATTACATCTTTCCCTTTCTGAAGCTGTTCCTGCACATACATCTTCGGTGTACCATAGTAATTATTCACGTACTTAGCATACTCTATCAGTTCATCTTTCGCAATCATTTTTTCAAATTCTTCTGCTGTTTTGAAAAAATATTCTCTTCCGTTCTCTTCGCCCTCTCTGGGATCACGCGTCGTAGCGGAAATCGAAAGCGCATAATTGTCATACTGTTCCAGTATCTTTCTCGTTACTGTTCCTTTTCCTGCCCCGGAAAATCCTGATATGACTGTCAGTATACCCTGGCCTTCCTTCATTCTTTCTCCCCCTATTCAATATTCTGGATCTGTTCTCTGACTTTTTCAATCTCTGTTTTCAGGTCAATCCCGCAATTGGAAACTTCCAGATCATTTGCCTTCGACAGGATCGTATTTGCCTCGCGATTCATTTCCTGCGCGATAAAATCCAGCTTTCTTCCGATTCCGGACTCTTCTGAGCGGAGCACTTCCTGCATGTGGCTGATATGGCTTTTCAGTCTTACCACTTCTTCATCCGTGCAGATCTTGTCCGCAAAGATCACCACCTCTGCAGCAATCCTTCCGTCGTCAATCTGGCTGTCTTCCAGAAGCTCCTTCACTTTTTCTTCCAGCTTTTCTCTGTATTCTTTGACAATCTCCGGTGAGCGCTCTTCAATATAAGCCACAAGCTTCTGCATACCGTCCAGCTTGCTTAAAATGTCCTTTTTCAGGTTTTCTCCTTCCATTGTCCTGGTCTCAACAAACTGTTCCAGAGCACCTTCCATCGCCTTTTTCAGTACATTCCATATCTCTTCCGCATCCAGCGCCTGCTCTTCCATTGTCAGCACTTCCGGATATCTGGATAAGGTAGAGACCCGGATATCATTTTCCAGCCCGAAACTTTCTTCCATCTGTTTCAGACACACCAGGTATTCCTTTGCCAAAGTCTCATTGTACTTCAGCACTGCCTGCCCTTCTGACAAATCTTCATAAGTAATAAAAATATCTACTTTGCCGCGGGATACAGACTGCTTCAGAAGATTACGGATCGCTGTCTCAAAAAAATTAAGCTTTTTCGGCATCCTTATATTTACATCCAGGTACCGGTGATTGACTCCCTTCATCTCAATTGTAAACTTTCTCTCTCCGTCTGCCAGTTCGCACCTGCCAAAGCCTGTCATACTTTTTATCATTTCTGCAACCTCTTCTATCTTGTTCCGGCTATTTTTAATCCTGGTTTATTATAATTCATTTGACCGTTTCCGTCAACTTTCCAAAACACAGGTTTTGCAAAATCCGGTTTCTATGGTAAACTAGGCAAAGGGGACATCTGATGAGATCATTTCCCCGATTCTGACACCGAAACAGAAAGGAAGATTTTTATGGCTTTTGACGGAATTACCATTGCCGCATTGGCACAGGAATTAAATGATACATTAGCAGGAGGCCGGATCGCTAAAATCGCCCAGCCGGAAAATGATGAACTCCTCCTTACCATAAAGACGCCGGGAGGGCAAAAAAAACTCTGTATTTCTGCCAGCGCTTCTCTGCCTCTTATTTATCTGACAGACGACAACAAACCAAGTCCTATGACCGCTCCCGGCTTTTGCATGCTTCTTCGCAAACATATCGGGAACGGCAGGATCCTTTCCGTCCGTCAGCCCTCTTTGGAGCGTGTTCTCTTTTTTGATATCGAACATCTGGATGAAATGGGTGATTTATGCAAAAAAATCCTTATCGCTGAAATCATGGGAAAACACAGTAATATTATTTTCTGCGATGATAAAAGCCGGATCATTGACAGTATTAAACACGTTTCCGCACAGATGAGTTCTGTCCGTGAAGTTCTTCCCGGCAGAGAATACTTTATTCCGGAAACCACAAAAAAGGAGGATCCCCTCCATGTGGATCGGGAACTTTTCATACAGACCCTTTCTTCCTCTTCCTTTCCTTTATCCAAGGCACTTTACACAGGATTTACCGGAATCAGCCCTGTGGTCGCGGAAGAGATCTGTTATCTGTCCGGTCTGGAGTCCCGAATGACTGCCAGGGATATGACAGAGGAAATGTTTCTTCATCTATATAAGCAGTTTTCCTATTATATGGAGCAGATTTCTTCTCTTGAGTTTTCTCCCGCCATATATTACGACAAAAATGAACCGAAAGAATTTTCTGCTCTGCCTCTGACTCATTTTTCCAACTACAGGAAGGAATCTTTTGACTCCATCTCCAGGGTGATCCGCACCTTCTATTCCTCCCGGGAGACCTTGACAAGGATCCGCCAGAAGTCTGCAGATCTTAGACACGTTGTCCAGACTGCTCTGGAACGGAACCGTAAAAAGTATGAGCTGCAGGCAAAACAGCTCAAGGATACAGAAAACAGAGAACAATATAAAGTATACGGCGAGCTTCTCCACACTTACGGCTACAGTTTGGAACCAGGGGCGAAATCTCTTACTGCTCTCAATTATTATACTAATGAAGAAATTACCATCCCGCTGGATGAACACCTTACTCCATCCGAAAATGCGCAGCGTTTCTTTTCCAGATACAATAAGCAGAAACGAACGTTTGAAGCGCTGACCGAACGAATCAAGGAAACCCTGGATGATATCCATTATCTGGAGTCCATAAGCACCTCCCTCGACATTGCTTCCGCCGAAGAAGACCTTACACAGATAAAGGAAGAGCTGACTGAAGCAGGATATATCCGCCGCCGTTATTCCAAACAGAAAGTCCGCATTACCAGCAAGCCTTTCCACTATATTTCCAGCGATGGCTTCCACATGTATGTAGGAAAGAATAATCTGCAGAATGAAGAACTTACTTTTCATTTTGCTTCCGGAAACGACTGGTGGTTCCATGCCAAAAAAGTTCCCGGATCCCATGTCATTGTCAAATCAAATGGAGAGGAGCTTCCTGACCGCACTTTCGAAGAGGCCGGACGACTGGCTGCTTACTACTCCAAAAGCCGCGGAGCCGAAAAGGCGGAAATTGATTATATTGAAAAAAAACATGTTAAAAAACCGGCAGGCGGACGGCCGGGATTTGTCATTTATCATACGAATTATTCTCTTATCATAGATTCCGATATCAGCGGAATTGAAGAGGTAAAAGAATAAAGCGTTCCGAAAAAGGAGGAAACCTCGAAGCCATAAACGGCATGCGGGATTTCCTCCTTTGTTTTTCATCAATCATCCCTCCCACAAAGCGAGACCTGTAATCAGATCATCAGGGCTGCGTTTCCATCCCCAGCAGATAGTCGATAAACTGCTGGGCTGTCCGCCCGGACATACCGCCGTGGTTCAACTCCCAGCGGTTTGCTTCCAGAAGGAGCTGTTCCTCATCCATCTCTATACCATTTCTCTTTGCCAGCTGCCGGACGATCTCCTGAAATTCCTTCTTGGCCGGTTTTCCAAAGTAGATAGTAACGCCGAACCTTGCCACCAGGGAAAGTTTCTCCTGCACCGTGTCGTTTGTGTGCAGCTCTTCGTCTCTCTCTTCTTTGTCCCGGAAGCTCTCCCGGATCAAATGGCGCCGGTTGGAGGTGGCATAGATCAGCACGTTGTCCGGCTTTCTCTCCAGTCCCCCCTCAATGACCGCCTTCAGATATTTGTACTCTATCTCAAACTCTTCAAAAGAAAGATCATCCATATAGATGATAAATTTGTAATTTCTATTCTTGATCTGGGCGATAACGTCATTGAGATCCTGGAACTGGTGCTTGTATACCTCGATCATCCGCAGCCCCTGGTCGTAATATTTATTTAATATGGCCTTGATAGAGGAGGATTTTCCGGTTCCTGCGTCTCCGAAGAGGAGACAGTTATTGGCCCGGCGTCCCTTCACAAATGCCTCTGTATTGTCGACGAGTTTTTTCTTGGCGCTCTCATATCCCACCAGCTCGTCAAGCTGTACATGGGCAATCTTTGTGATAGGCGCAATATGGACTCCTTCCTCGTCGTGGACCACCCGGAATGCCTTGTGAAGCCCCAGCTTACCTACACCGAACTCCTTGTAGAACTGGGTCACGGAAGCCTTGAACTCCTCCGCATCCTTTGTCTGTCCCAGGCTTTTCGCCAGAGCACAGATTCGATCTCGGATACGGCTGTTGAACACACTGCCGTGGGTTCCTGACCCTGTGTAATCCAGTATCATGGAAACGCAGTCCACGCCAAGGCCTGCCTCCATCGCTGTGAAATCGTAGTCGAACAGTTCCTTGAAGATAGCGAAATCATGGCGGGCCACCTTGTTGATGCTTCCTGCTGTCTCCCCCACAATCTCACAGGAGGTGCTGTAGGCATTCTCATCATTGGCCAGGAGAAATGTCAGGTAATCATGCCAGAGATTCCCCTCAAACCCATGATCCACGCACAGCTCCAGTATTCTGCCTGTACACTCAAAGAGAAGACTTTTCAAGTCCTCTTTGTTGTAGTACTCATTGTCGTAATTTTCCATCAGAAACGTCATATCATTTAAAATCTGTTCCTGCTCCAGATTTTTATAGATGATCAGCTCATGTATCCTCATTTTTTCTTCCTTTCTGCCTTTTCTATCGGCACTGCACTGTCCAGTCATTGGCATCGCGGCTGGAATCAATAGTTTCCTAGAATTTTCAAAGTTCTTGATTCTTCTCTGAGTCCCCGGATAGCGTTTTTCACAGCCCCTTCTCCCATGTTCCCGTCAAAATCCACGAAGAAGCGGTACTCCCATGTCCTCCCCTCTACCGGGCGGGATTCTATCTTTGTCATATTCAGGTTATTGTAAGTAAAATGGGCCAGCAGGTGGTAAAGGGAACCGCTGGAATGGTCTACTTCAAAGCAAATGCTGATCTTTTTGGCATCTTTCAGAAAGATCTTCTGGTTCGTCACAATAATGAACCGGGTAGAATTGTTATCATTATAATTGATTTTGCGGTCCAGTATTTTCAGCCCGTAAATTTCCGCCGCATGTTCGCTGCAGATAGCAGCCTGGGTCACATCATTTTCATTTAGGATCTTTTTCGCTGCAACAGCTGTATTGGCCACACCAATCTGCTGCCATCCTCTCTGCTCGTCCAGATATTTTGCGCTTTGCATCAATGCCTGTGGATGAGAATACACACGCTGGATCGTTTCCAGTGTTGTCCCCTCTACCCCGGCCAGGGCATGTTCAATAGGCAGGACGATTTCCCCTACAATATAATTTTCAAATTCAACCAGAAGATCGTAAGTCTCACTTACCACTCCGGCGGAAGAATTCTCGATGGGCAGAACCGCAAAATCAGCCGACCCCTCTTCGATTGCTTCCATTGCATCCCTGAAAGTCTGCACATGAAAGCTATTGACATTCTTTCCAAAATAGGCATGCATAGCAGCCTGGGAATAAGCTCCGTCTGTCCCCTGGAAAACGATCCTTGACTGTTCCCAGTCCAGTTTGTCTACTCCAATAAAGGGAAGACGCCCAAGGGCACCTTTTTTTGTCAGCATCTGATACTGCATCTTCCGACTCTGGGACATCAGCTGCTCAAAAAGCTCAGTCAGCCCAAGCTTCATAAATTCATCATCAATCCCTTTTGTAATCCTGCTCAACTGCTCTTTTTCTCTTTTTTTATCAAATACTTTCTGTCCGGCGTCAATTTTTATATCTCCGATCTTCTCACAGACCGCTACTCTCTTTTTATACAGTTCCGCAATCTGGCTGTCGATTCCGGCCAGATCCTCTCTCAATTCTTCCAACTGCTGCATTTTCACAATCTCCTTTTTCACATACTAAATTGTATTATAATACAAACCCTCGGCAAAATCCACGGCAGACATTGAAAAACTTCTTCATTTATTATATGATGTATGAAAAGCAGATTTCCATTTCTTTCGATCATTTTCGGGAAATGGATGATATATATCAAGGAGGTATTTATGAGACATTTAATGAGTCCACTGGATTTTTCCGTGGAAGAGCTGGAGCAGCTTCTGGATCTTGCTTCTGATATTGAAGCGAATCCCCAGAAATATGCACATGCCTGTGCAGGAAAGAAGCTGGCTACTTTATTCTATGAGCCGAGTACTCGGACAAGATTGAGCCACGAAGCTGCCATGCTGAATCTGGGAGGAAGTATCATGGGATTTTCTTCCGCTGATTCCAGTTCTGCTGCAAAAGGTGAAAGTGTATCTGACACAATCCGTACCATTTCCTGTTACGCTGACATTTGTGCCATGCGTCATCCGAAGGAGGGCGCTCCCATGGTTGCATGCCAGCACTCTTCCATCCCTGTTATTAATGCCGGAGACGGAGGGCATCAGCATCCGACTCAGACATTGACAGATCTTATGACAATCCGTTCCCTGAAAGGGCACCTTGACAATATGACAATTGGTCTGTGCGGCGACTTGAAATTCGGCCGTACCGTGCATTCCCTTATTCACGCTCTTGTTCGTTATCCGGGCATCCGTTTTATTTTAATCTCGCCGGAAGAATTGAGACTTCCCGGATATATCCGCCATGATGTTCTGGATAAAAACGAAGTTCCTTATGAAGAGGTAGTACGCCTGGAGGACGCCCTTCCAAAACTGGACCTTCTGTATATGACCCGCGTACAGAAGGAACGTTTCTTCAATGAAGAAGACTATGTGCGCATGAAGGATTTCTATATCCTGGATGCTGCAAAAATGAAACTTGCCCCTGAAGATATGTATGTTCTTCATCCGCTTCCCAGAGTAAACGAGATTTCCACAGAAGTGGACAAGGATCCAAGGGCCGCTTATTTCAAACAGATGCAGTACGGCGTCTATGTTCGTATGGCTCTTATATTGACTCTGCTGGAAATAGAAGTATAGGAGGAAAAACATGGTAAAAAATACTTTAAATGTAGGACGGATTTCAGAAGGTTTTGTGCTGGATCACATTCAGGCCGGACGGAGTATGGAAATTTATAAATATCTTCATCTGGATCAGCTGGATTGCTGTGTAGCTATCATTAAGAATGCCAAAAGCAGTAAGAAGGGAAAAAAAGATATCATTAAGATTGAATGTCCCATCGACTTTATTGACCTTGATATTCTCGGTTTCATCGATCACAATATTACCATCAACATTATTAAAGACGAAGAAATTGTAGAGAAAAAGCGGCTTCACCTGCCGAAAAAGATCACAAATGTAATCCGCTGCAAGAATCCCCGCTGTATTACTTCTATTGAACAGGAGCTGGATCATGTATTTGTTCTGACAGACCCTGAAAAGGAGATTTACCGCTGCATGTACTGCGAAGAAAAATACGAGGGACGTTCCCGGCACCGCGGATAAAAGTTAAATTGAAAACTGTATATACTGCCAGTCCTGTCAGATGCGCAGACTGGATTAAAAAAGCGGCCGGAAATTTCCGACCGCTTTTTTATTTCTCACCTATTTTTCTGCATCTTTGGCATAGCCATTTCAAATCTTTCTGCCAAGCGCTTCCGCCATTTCCAGAGCATCGGTGTTTTCAATATCTCCCACTGCACTGACGCCTGGTGCGATCACTCTTCCCGCGTCCTTCCACTGCAGATATTCCGCCATGATTTCATATGTCCTCTCCAGACCTTCAAAATGTTCTCTGTCATCTGCTCCGCAGGCCAGAAGAACACATTCCTTTCTGCCTTTTAATCCTTCCTGGCTCCGATTCAGAGAATACCATCTGTCAATCAGAGCTTTTATCTGCGCGGAAAAAGAAAACCAGTACATAGGCGTAGCAAGAACAATCACATCCGCTTCCAGGATCGCCCCCGCAATCTGATTAAAATCATCATGGAAAATGCAAGGCTTTCCTGTAGAATAACAGGCATCGCACGCATGGCAGCCATGGATATTCATATCAGCTGCTGCAATCTTAGCCAGTTTGTGTCCCTGGCTTGCCGCCCCCTTAATAAAAGCATTTGCCATTTTATCGCTATTTCCGCCCTTTCTCGGGCTTCCCGTAATCACAACAATATTCTTCATAGACTTGTTCCTCCAATTTTACCCGGGGCTTTTTGCATTTTTACCCACCACTAATGTCAATTTGGGACGTAACAAAGTTAAACTTTGTTACGTCCCAAATTGAAAATCAAGCATAACGATAAGCCGGGTTATGTCGTTGGGTAATCATCTATCTAGGCCTGCCGTTGCCGGCAGGCTCAAGCGACCTACCTAAGACGCGACGGGCCGCCGCATTGTCTATATTCGGTCTTGCTTCGGATGGGGTTTACATGTGCCCCTCCTGTTACCAGGAGGGCGGTAGTCTCTTACACTGCCCTTCCACCCTTACCGGGAAATCTTCCCGGCGGTACATTTCTGTTGCACTGGCCTTGGAGTCGCCTCCACCGGACGTTATCCGGCATCCTGCCCTGTGAAGCCCGGACTTTCCTCACCTGCCGCCTTTCGGCGATTGCAGCCGCGATTACCTGTTATACTTGACTTCCACGATTTTCGATTTTATCACATAATAAAATTTCTGTAAAGCCAAATCTTATACTTCAAGCCCGGTATCTTCGATCAGATTGTCTCCATCTGCTGCCGATGTGGCCAAAGTATCGCACCTTTCATTCTGCGGATGTCCGTCATGTCCTTTTACCCAGATAAACTTCACCTGATGGGGTTCTTTTGCCTTCAGGAGCCGCTTCCAGAGATCCACATTTTTTACCGGCTCATTCTTTCCCCTCTTCCAGCCTTTTTTCAGCCATCCGCCGATCCAGTTCTGATTGAAAGCATCCACCACATATTTGGAGTCTGAATAAAGTTCGATGCTGCAGGGCCGGTTCAGTGCTTCCAGCGCTGCAATCACTGCCATCAGTTCCATCCGGTTATTTGTCGTTTTCTTATATCCCTTAGAAAGTTCCTTTGTATGAAGCTGTCCCTTCGTATCTACATATTCCAGGACCGCCCCGTAGCCTCCCGGCCCGTCCGGATTCCCTCTGGCCGCTCCATCCGTATATATCTTTACCTGCATGTTATGCCACTCCTATTCTGTCCGGGCAGTCCCATTTTCTGGGAACGCCACTTCAAATATCTGGTTTTTCCCGGTAATATGCATAATGTGTTCCCGGTAGCTTTCCGTTTCCGGCTGTGCCATCAGCCTTTCATAAACCTCATGTTCCTGCCCGTTATGCATAGGAAATACATTGGCTGTATCCGTATGTTTCATAAACCAGTCAAGTCCCCAATAATACTGTTCTCCCTGTCTTGGATCTGCCGGAACGAAAGCCACATCAATATGACGCCCCTCCAGCTTTTCAATCTCTCTTTGATAGCTCTGCATCATCAGTTTATTGTATCTTGAGGATTCCTCCTCCCAATGCCACCAGTTCAGATCACCTGCATGATAGATAATTCTCTCGCCGATCCGAATCAAAAATGCCACTCCCTCATCTGTTGATTTCAGAGTACGCACTGCCACCGGACACTCCTCTTCCAACTCCAGACGCCGGCCCGGTTTCATATAATACACCTGCTCTGCTGAAATCTCTTCCGGAATCCTGTATTTGATATCGCTGGATAAAATGTAGGTGATATCAGGATATTTTGACGCCCATTCGAAAATACACGGCTGAAAATGATCATAGTGTGCATGGCTGGCAAAAACATAGATTTTCGTGTCTTTCTCAAACTCGGGCACTTCTCCCTGAAAATAGTCAAACACAGCTGCATGTCCATCCCATCTGACTGCAAATCCGCTATGTCCGATATACGTAATTTTCATATCCTGCATACTCCCCTCCTGCTACATCTATTCTTCCATTCCTGCCTGGGCTTTTCTCATCTCTTACTCTACCGGAGTCTTCTGGATCAGTTCAACTGCATGCGTAATTTCCGGAAGCAGATATTCCAGACACTGCTTAACCGCGCCGGCTTTACCGGGAAGATTTACGATCATAACATCTCCTCTGATCCCTGCCGCGCTTCTGTTGAGCATGGAACGCTTCGTCAGCTTCATGGTATAAGCTCTCATCGCCTCCGGTATACCAAGAACCGGCCGGTCCACTACATCCATTGTCGCCTCCGGCGTGCAGTCCCCTGCATTGCATCCTGCTCCTCCTGTTGTCAGGATCAGGTCTGTCAAATGTCCGTCCGCCATTCTCTGCATGACAGTAGACAAAACCTGTCTGTCACAGGGAAGGGCTTTCTGGAACACAATGGTATGTCCTTCTTTTTCAATGATCTTCTGGATCACTTTTCCCGCTGCGTCCTCTTCCTTTCCTCTGTATATCGCTGTATTTGCTGTAATAATTGCAACTCTCATCTTGTACCTCCATCAATCTATTCTTCTGTACCTAAGCTCCTGTGTCCTTTGTTATGCGTGATACGGTATTTCATTCCACTCATAATAATAACAATTTACAGAACTATTTGCAACATGCCCCTTCTGTTCCGCAAAACTCTGCTGTCTTTGACATTTTATCCACACAAAGCAACAGTCTGTTTACGCTTCTTCCGAAACGATACGTTCGATGCAATAGATTTCTTCCGGTTTTCCGTCAAAAAATGAATAGTAAATACTGTCTCCCGGATTTACTTCAAAGTCCTTGTTGCTTTTCAGCCATCCGGTACTGCAGCTGTAATCAAGGACAGCTGTACTGTCATCGTAAAATTCCATTCCGCGGTCAAGCTTCACGGTCATTATCATCTCTTCTGTATCAATAGATACAATTTCCCCGCGGTCCTTTTCTTCACAGCCTTCCACCTCCTTCGGTGTTTACTGCTTCTCTACAACTTCTCCCTGCTTTTTATAAATGCTTCCTGCCGGAACAAATCCCCGCACAGAAGACAAAGGATAAATGTTTGTATGGCTTCCTACCACACTTCCCGGATTCAATACGGTTCCGCATCCAACTTCTACTTCATCCCCCAGCATGGCGCCGAATTTTTTCAATCCGGTCTCAACAGGTCCTTCCGGAGTCTTGATCACAACCAGCTTTTTGTCGGATTTTACATTTGATGTGATGGATCCTGCTCCCATATGAGCTTTGTACCCAAGAATAGAGTCTCCGACATAGTTGTAATGGGGCACCTGTACCTTATTAAATAAAATTACATTTTTCAGCTCTGTAGAATTGCCCACAACTGCTCCTTCTCCGACAATGGCGTTGCCGCGGATAAAAGCACAGTGACGCACTTCCGCATTTTTCCCGATAATGGCAGGTCCGTGAATATATGCAGACTCAAATACATTTGCAGATTTCGCGATCCAGACATCTTCTCCCACCTTATCATACTCTTCGCTGGAAAGTGTCTCTCCAAGTTCTTTGATAAAGGATCCGATTTTAGGAAGGACTTCCCATGGATAGGTTGCTCCCTCAAAAATATCCTTTGCAATCGTTTCTTCCAGAGTATACAGTTCTTTAATAGTCATTTCTTTCATTGTTCTGCTCCATTTCCGCCTTTCGGCTTTTGTTTTTTACTTTTTGATTTTTTATAATAAGATGCCGCTTTATCATAGCAGCTCCTTAATTCATATTGATTATTCAGCCCCAGCACTCCGCTTGTTCTTGTGCGGATGAAATTTTCCAGTTTCACCATATATTCGTCTGAAGTGATTTCCCCTTCTGCCACGTAAGTGAGGCCCTTCTCCCAGCTGGCTGTAAGTTCCGGATTGAGAAGGGAGCGAATAGAATGATCCACCACGTCATAGATCATCTCCCCTAAAAGTGTGGGAGTCACAATCTGGGTCTTTTTATTGAGATCCAGGTATTTGTTGTTGAACAATTTTTTTAAAATCTCTCCTCTCGTGGCGCTGGTTCCGATTCCGCTTCCTTTGATCTGGGAGCGAAGCTCCTCGTCCTCGATCAACTGTCCGGCGTTTTCCATGGCAAGGATCAGTGAGCCGGAATTGTATCGTTTCGGCGGGGACGTTTTCCCCTCTTTCACATCCAGTGATTCCACCGAAAGGACCATGCCTTTTTTCAGGGATTTTACTGTCTCAAAAAATTCCTCTCCCGCGGTTCCTTCCCCGTCCTCATTTTCTCCGTTTTCAGAGCTTTCCTTCTTCTGTCCCGGAATACCTGCCACTTCCAGATATCCGGCCTCTGCCAGGACTTTGAAGCTGGAGAAAAACTGCTCTCCTTTGATCTCGGTGACGATTGCCACTTTCTGATAAATTGCCGGGGGATAAAAAATACTCAAAAATCTCCTCACTATAATATCATACACCGATTTTGCCGTATGCGCCACACTATTTAGCGCGCTCATACCCTGTCCTGTAGGAATAATGGCATAATGATCCGTGATCTGGCTGTCGTTGACATACCGTGTCTTTGCCAGCCCCTTATAACTTTGCCGGCTGGCAATATCGTTCAGCCAGGGCACCGCCGGCGTATATTTCATCAACCCGTTTAAGTTTTTGCTGATTTCTTTTGCCACCGCTGTGGACAGTACTCTGGCGTCTGTCCTGGGGTAAGTAACCAGTTTCTTTTCATACAGTTCCTGCACAATGCGAAGCGTTTCATCCGGGCTGATCTTAAACCTTTTAGAACACTCATTCTGCAGCTCCGCCAGGTTAAAAAGCAAAGGAGGATTTTTCTTTTCCTTTTTCTTTTCAATGGAAAGAATCTTGCAGGAAACAGGGGACGGATCCTGCAGAAAGTCCACCAGTTCCCTGGCCTTTGCCTCTTCTTTGAATCCATTTTCTTTGTAGAGATCAAAGGATTCAAAATACCGTGAGCCTTTGACTGCCCTCCACTCTCCCTCGAAAGTCTGTCCGCCTTCTTTTGCTCTTATGGTGCTGACGACACGGTAAAAGGGCGTTTCTTTAAAATCCCGGATTTCCCGTTCTCTTCTTACTACCATGCCGAGAACGCAGGTCATCACCCGTCCCACAGACACAACCGAATACTTTGTGTTCAGATAACGGGAAATACTGTCCCCGTATTTCAGTGTCAGAAGGCGGGAAAAGTTAATCCCCATCAGATAATCTTCTTTGGCGCGAAGATAGGCTGATGCGGACAAATCATCATACTCCGCCAGATCTTTTGCCTCACGGATACCCCTTAGGATTTCCTCCTCTGTCTGGGAGTCGATCCACACTCTCTTCCTGATCTTCCCTTTTACCTGCGCCATCTGTTCTACCAGACGGTATATATATTCTCCCTCCCGTCCCGAGTCTGTACAGACATAGATCACTTCCACATCCTCCCGGTTCAGAAGGCCTGCTACAATACGATACTGTTTCGCTGCCGAGGGAATCACCTCATAGCGGAACTCCTCCGGTAAAAACGGCAGAGTCGCAAGACTCCACCGCTTATATTTTTCATCATAAGCTTCCGGGTAACTCATTGTGATCAGATGCCCGACGCACCATGTCACAACTGCCTCTGCCGATTCCAGGTATCCGTCATTTCTTCTTGTCTTAAGATGCAAAGCCTTGGCAAACTCCTGTGCTACACTTGGCTTTTCGGCAATATATAATGCTTTTCCCATAAATGCTGTCTGTTCTCCTATTTTCTGAATATCTTTGCAAACCGCTCACGCAGCCCCTGCTTTTTAGGCGCCGGCTTTTTGTTCCTTGCTTCCAGGACAGCAGACTTCATAAAGTGTTCCTGTGAATTGACTCTCTTTTCCGTGATCGGTTTCTTTCTGTATGTTCCGTCTTTTTGCAGTACCCTGGCTTTTACATTATCCGCCAGCATGACCTCCAGATATCCGTTTACCTGGCGCTTCACATCCGGATCCAGCACAGGGGCTGCAACTTCCACACGTTTTTCTGTATTTCTTGTCATCATGTCCGCTGATCCGATATAGATTTTCTGATCTGTCCCTGTTCCAAAGCTGAAGATCCTTGGATGTTCCAGATATCTTCCCACAATGCTGGATATGGTAATATTCTCTGTATATCCCGGTATACCCGGAAGAATACAGCAGATTCCTCTGACGATCAAATCTACACGGACACCTGCCTGCGAGGCTTCCGCCGCCTTTTCAATAAAATCCACATCTGTCAGGGAATTCATTTTCATAATGATCCGGCCTTTTGCCCCTTTTCGTATTTCCTGATCCATCAGCTGCAGGACCTTTGGCTTCAGTGAAGTGGGCGATACGATCAGATGGCGATAGATTCCGTCCAGATTTCCAATGGACATGTTCTGGAAAAACAAGGCGGCATCTTCCCCTATCTCCCTGTCGGCCGTCATTAACGAAAGATCCGTATACATGGCAGCCGTCTTCTCATTGTAATTTCCTGTGCCGATCTGAGTAATATACTGAATCTCATTGCGGTGCCGATAGGTGATCAGACAAATCTTGGAATGAACTTTATATCCTTCAAATCCATAGATCACACGGCATCCTGCTTCCTCCAGCCGCTCTGACCAGTCAATATTATTCTGCTCGTCAAATCTTGCCCTAAGCTCAATAAGGACCGTTACTTCCTTGCCGTTCTCCGCTGCCGCACAGAGATACTCCACCAGTCTGGCCTTTTTGGCAAGGCGGTAAATGGTAATCTTGATCGTCATAACAGACGGATCAAATGCTGCTTCCTTGATCAGCTGCAGAAAGGGTTCCATACTCTCATAAGGATAAAAAAGCAGAACATCCTTTTTCCGGATCTGCCGCATAATGCTGCCCTCCTCCAGCCTGCCGGAAGGCTGCGGCGAAAACGGCCGGTAGATCAGCGCCCGCTTCATAGAATCCGGCAGGTTGCCGCTGATGGCAAACATATAGTCCAGTTTCATAGGCATCTTTGTACGGAAAATCTGCTGTTTCGTAATATTGAACTTTTCACAGAAATATTTTTCCGTTTCCGCATTCAGCTTTTCTGCAATCTCCAGCCTTACCACTGCCATTCTTTTTCTTTTGTGCAGGGTCTGCTTCATCAGATACCGGAAATCATCATTTACCTCCAAAGCTTCGTCATCCGGCGCAATATCTGCATTTCTTGTAACACATATGTAATTCTTTTCCGTCACTTCATATTGGCCGAACACAAGATTCAAATATTCCATGATCACCTTTTCCATGCGGATATAGCGGATGTCATGTCCCGGAAGATATAAAATGTCGGAAATAAAGTTAGGGATGGGAACAATTCCCAGCATCGTCCTGTTGTTCTGCTTCAGCATAGCAGTCACATATAGCTCTTTATTTAAAAGATGGGGAAACGGATGATTGGCGTCCACGATCTGCGGCGAGAGGACGGGAAGTACCTGTTCCTTGAAATATTTCTTTACATACTTTTTCTCACTTTGTTCCAGCTCTTTAAAATCCAGACCGCACACCCCATAAGGATGAAGCTGCTTCTTAATTTCCGCGTAAGTTTTATCTCTTTCTTTATAAAGAGGCGCCACTGCCTCGTAAATTTTTTCCAACTGCTGCGACGGTGTCATTCCCGAACGGGAATCCACCGCTTTCGGATCGGCCGCTGCCATATCAAAAAGGCTTCCCACACGAATCATGAAAAACTCATCCAGATTGCTCGTAAAAATTGCCACGAATTTCATTCGTTCCAGAAGGGGAACGGATGGATCCTGGGCTTCTTCCAGAACTCTCTGATTAAATTTCAGCCAGGACAGCTCTCTGTTTTGAGTGTATTTCAGAATATCTTCTTTTTTATTTTTCTTTTCTTCCATGCTTTCCTTCCTCCTTGCAGCGCATTCCTTCTATTAAGATTATACATGCAAAGCAAAAATATATCCAGAAGATTTACTCCTCCTTTGCCTTTCCTTTCAGACAGAATTGCTTTTTGGAAAAGCTTACAATGCCTTCCCGCCTCATTTTGCCAAGCTCCCTGCACATGGCGCTTCTCTCAACAGATAAAAAATCTGCCATCTCCTGTCTGTTAAAAGGAATCTGAAACTCGGTCTTACCTGTCTCCTGCGCCTGAGCCGACAGATAACTCATCAGTTTTTCTCTCGTTGTCCTTGCACTTAAAAACTCTGCTTTTCGTGACATGTAATATGTTTTATCCGCCAGGATACCCACAAGATTTCCAAGGAGCACAGTCCTTACATCCTCCGGGACTTTTTGGTTTTCAAGTATTGTTTCAAGATTTAAAAATAAAACACTGGCTTTTTCCAGAGCTGTAATATTGATATTCAGCCTCTTTTCCTGTCTGCAGGCGTACACCTCTCCGAAGACCTCCCCCTGCCTTACGACTGCAAGAATGCTTCTGTTGCCCCAGAAATCTTCCCTCTCCAGAGACAGGCTCCCTTCTACCAGAAATCCGGCTGCTTTCAGAGAAGTTCCCTGTCTGAAAAGCTGCTGTCCTTTTTCAAAGTCTGCCCATCTTGTATCAAGGCACCGAAGAACTTCCGTCATTTTTTCTTCAGGTATGCCCTGAAACAAGGGTGATACCAACAGCATTTTTATAACATCATCCATATTTCCTCTTTTCTGTTGCAAAAGCAACTGATTCTTTTTTTCTTTTATACTATACTAAGTCAGGCAGCGACATACAATACAAAGATAAGGAGAAAAATTATGATACGTAAAATCATTCAGATTGACGAAGAAAAATGTAACGGATGCGGGCTTTGTGCCGATGCCTGCCATGAAGGCGCCATTGAAATGGTAAACGGCAAGGCAAAGCTGATGCGCGACGATTACTGTGACGGCTTAGGCGACTGCCTCCCAACCTGCCCCACTAATGCCATTTCCTTTATTGAAAGGGAAGCGGCAGCCTATGATGAAGAGGCAGTGAAACGCCACCTTTCCAGTCGAAAAACTTCTTCCAACAGAAGCACAGCGAACACATCGCCGGTGGAATCCCAGCTTCGCCAATGGCCGGTACAGATCAAACTGGCTCCTGTCAACGCCCCTTACTTTGACGGCGCACATCTTCTGATCGCCGCTGACTGCACCGCATATGCTTACGGAAACTTCCATCAGGATTTTATCCGCGGCAAAGTCACTTTGATCGGCTGCCCAAAACTGGACGCAGTAGATTATACCGAAAAACTGACAGACATTATCAAAAATAACAATATAAAAGATGTCACCATCGTCCGCATGGAAGTTCCCTGCTGTGGCGGAATCGAACATGCTGCTGCAGAAGCACTGAAAAACAGCGGAAAATGGATTCCCTGGCAGGTTGTAACCATCTCCATCGAAGGGGACATTCTGGACTAATCAACAAAAAAGCACAGGGTATTTGACATTTTTACCCGCCGTAAACTGCAATTTGGGACGTAACACTTTTAAAAAGTGTTACGTCCCAAATTGACTATTTCGCCTGGATAAATCCTTTTGCAGTCAATGTTTCCGCACACAGCACCGCGCCGCCGGCAGCGCCGCGTACTGTATTGTGGGACAGACCGATAAATTTATAATCATAAATCGAATCCTCCCGTAGACGTCCGATAGATACGCCCATTCCTCTCTCATAGTCAACGTCAAGGCTTACCTGCGGACGGTTGTCCTCCTCCAGATACTGGATAAACTGTTTCGGCGCACTCGGAAGTTCAGCCTCCTGCGGAAATCCCCGGAAGCTTACCAGCTTCTCGATCAGTTCCTCTTTTGAAGGTTTCTTCTCAAAATTAATAAATACTGCAGCAGTATGACCGTTCAAAACAGGGACACGCACACACTGGCATGTAATCTTCGGGGCGTCTGCCATAACAATCTCGCCGTTTTCTACCCGGCCAAGAACACGTAAAGGTTCCTTTTCACTTTTTTCTTCCTCTCCGCCAATATAGGGAATAATATTGCCGTCCATTTCCGGCCAGTCCTTAAACGTTTTTCCCGCACCGGAAATCGCCTGATATGTAGTAACAACAAGTTCCTTAGGACCAAATTCCTTCCATGCAGCAAGGCAGGGTGCGTAACTTTGGATCGAGCAGTTTGGCTTTACAGCAATAAATCCTCTTGTTGTTCCCAGCCTCTTTTTCTGTGACTCGATGACGTCAAAATGTTCCGGATTAATTTCCGAAACTACCATCGGCACATCCGGAGTCCAGCGATGGGCGCTGTTATTGGATACCACAGGAGTCTCCGTCTTTGCATACTCCTCCTCGATCGCTTTGATCTCTTCTTTTGTCATATCAACAGCGCTGAAAACAAAATCTACAGTCGCTGCAACTTTTTCCACTTCATTTACATTAAGTACCGTCAGTTTTTTTACCGCCTCCGGCATGGGAGTATCCATCTTCCATCTTCCTCCCACTGCCTCCTCATATGTTTTTCCGGCAGAACGCGGGCTTGCCGCTACTGTTACTACCTCAAACCAGGGATGATTTTCCAGCAGAGAAATAAAACGCTGTCCTACCATACCTGTCGCTCCCAAAATGCCTACTCTTAATTTCTGTTCCATTTTCTCTCTCCTTTTCCTTTTATTTTTCTGTCCGGTCAGATGCGGTCATCCCCATAGCCTTCCAGATATTTTTTATATTTCCCGATCACATCCTGCATAGCAGCCTTCCCGGGCGCTCCTATTGTCACTCTCTTATTGACACAGGTTTCCATGCTGATGGCATCGTAAATATCTTCCTCAAAGACCGGAGATATCTGCCTGTATTCCTCCAGGGACATATCATCCAGGGCAATTCCTTTATCGATACAATACAGAACCAGCTGTCCCACAATGCCGTGAGCATCCCGGAAGGGCACACCTTTGCCTACCAGATAATCAGCTGCATCCGTAGCATTGGTAAATCCATGCCTTGCGCTTTCCGCCATTTTCTTCCGGTTGAATTTCATAGTTCTAAGCATACCTGTAAACAGGGACAGACAGCCTTTTGCCGTATCAATAGCGTCAAATACAAGTTCTTTATCTTCCTGCATATCTTTGTTATAAGCAAGAGGAATCCCCTTCATAGTCGTAAGAAGAGACATCAAAGCGCCATAAACCCTTCCCGTCTTTCCACGTACCAGCTCGGCAATATCCGGATTTTTCTTCTGGGGCATAATACTGCTTCCTGTGCTGTATGCATCATCGATTTCCACAAACTGATACTCATTCGTATTCCAGATAATGACTTCCTCTGAAAACCTGCTCAAATGCATCATGACCATAGACAGGGCAGATAAAAACTCAATCAGATAATCTCTGTCTGACACTCCGTCCATACTGTTGAGTGTCGGTCCGCTAAATCCTAAAAGCCTTGCCGTATATTCCCGGTCAAGAGGATAAGTTGTCCCTGCCAGCGCTCCTGAACCCAAGGGGCAGGTATCCATCCTGCGGCAAATATCCACCATACGCTCATGATCCCTTTTGAACATTTCAAAATATGCTCCCATATGATGAGCCAGCGTAATCGGCTGTGCTTTCTGCAGATGGGTAAATCCCGGCATAAAAGTTTCCGTATTTTCTTCCATGATGGAAAGCAGCGTATGCAGCATTTCCTTGATCAGGCTGTTCATCTGCCTTACTTCATCTCTTGTATAAAGCTTCATATCAACCGCTACCTGATCGTTCCTGCTCCGCCCTGTGTGAAGCTTTTTCCCTGCCTCTCCGATCCGCCTGGTCAGCTCTGCCTCCACAAAGCTGTGAATATCCTCGTATTCGTCTGTAATCTCCAGTTTTCCTTTTTCCACATCTGACCGGATTCCCTGAAGTCCTGCTATAATGTCTTCCTTTTCTGCATCGCTCAAGACCCCTTGTCTTGCCAGCATCATCACATGTGCAATGCTTCCCTCAATATCATGAGCATACAGCTTTTTATCGAAAGAAATGGAAGCATTGAAATTATATACTAACTGATCTGTTTCTTTTGTAAATCGACCGCCCCATAACTGCGCCATAAGTGGAATCCCCTTTCTTTTGTATTATAGTTCGTTATTCTAACACATTTCCCTGTAAAAACCCAGTTATTTTTCATAATTCCTTCTTTTCTGGGCCTCTGCCAGAGAAAATTCACATCCACAATAGTCCTGACGATACAGGTTAAATTCTTTTGAAAGTTCTATGGATCTTTTATAACCATTTTTCTTCTTGAAATCAGACTGAAGATACGTAACGCCATACTCTTCTTCCATTTTCTTGCCGATTTCATTAAGCCGGTCTGCATTTTTCAAAGGACTGATGGTAAGCGTGGTCGTAAAATAATCAAATCCGCCCTTCTTCGCGATCTGTGCCGACTCCCTAAGACGCAGTTCATAGCATTTCAGACAGCGCTCTCCGCCTTCCTTGAGGTGTTCCAGCCCTTCTGCCATCTTATAAAACTTCTCCCTGTCATAGTGCCCTGCAAGAAAAGATATCGGATATTTTACCTGCATCTCTCCGATCAGCGTCTGTTGTTCCAGAATCCTTTTGGTATATTCACTTTCCGGAAAAATATTCGGATTATAATAAAATACAGTGATTTCAAAATAATCACTTAAATATTCCAGCACATAACTGCTGCAGGGCGCACAGCAGCTGTGAAGCAAAAGCCTGGGAACTTCCCCGCTTTTTTCCAGCTTTGCCAGCAGCATATCCAGCTCTCTTTGGTAATTCATAGAACGTCTCCTCTTTCCTCACTTTTTGTTCTAATAGAATCTGATACTTAGTATATGGTATTTTCCCCTTTGTTGCAAGCACCGTTTGCCGCGGACCGCATAAACTAATATATACTTACAACAGCGCTGATACGCGGAGGATTTCCTATGGAAGAAATTTTAGAACTGAAACATATCTATTATTCTTATCACACAATGGATGGCGAAACACCGGCTCTTACCGATATTTCTTTCAGCATGAAAGAAGGAGAATTTGTGGCTGTCGTCGGCCCCTCCGGCTGTGGCAAATCCACATTGCTTTCTCTGATCGCCGGACTTTTGGAACCCGAAAGAGGACTGATTAAGATCAAAGGAAAATATCTCCGGGAAAGTACAACAAATATCGGCTATATGCTCCAGCATGATCAACTCTTTGAGTGGCGCACTATCTACAACAATGTCATTTTAGGGCTGGAAGTGCAGCATATGCTGACGACAAAATCCAAAGAGAAAGCCCACGAACTCTTGGATACTTACGGTCTGAAACAGTTTGAAAATTCCAGGCCTTCCGAACTGTCCGGAGGAATGCGTCAAAGGGCCGCTCTCGTCCGCACGCTTGTACTGGAACCTGATATCCTTCTTCTGGATGAACCGTTCTCGGCTCTTGACTATCAGACCCGGCTTCATGTCGGCGACGATATCGGCCAGATCATACGAAAGGAAAAGAAAACTGCCATCTTAGTAACCCACGATTTATCAGAGGCCGTATCGCTGGCAGACAGAGTCATTATCTTAAGCCCCCGCCCGGCGTCCATCAAACAAACCCTCTCCCTTGTCTTTCATCTGGATGAGGATACCCCGCTGAAGCGGAGGGATGCACCGGAATTTAAAACCTATTTTAATCTGATCTGGAAGGAATTGAACAGCAATGAGTGATTTATCTACTGCACAATTAAACTATCTGAACAAACAGAAAAAATATACCCGGATCGTGCAGATTTCCCGGATTTTTCTTTTGCTTGCCTTTCTGTTCATCTGGGAATTCAGCGCAAACATCGGTCTGATCGACTCTTTTATCTTCAGCAGCCCTTCAAAAATCGCACTGTGTTTTTGGGATATGCTGAAAGATCACAGTATTTTTACACATATAGGAGTAACTCTCTATGAGACAATTGTCAGTTTTGCCCTTGTAATTGCCATCAGCCTTCTGATGGCAGTTGCTCTTTGGCTTAGTCCCCGCCTCTCCGAGGTACTGGATCCCTACATCGTGGTACTGAACAGCCTGCCGAAATCCGCCCTTGCTCCCCTTTTGATCGTATGGCTTGGCGCAACTACAACAACCATTATTGTAGCCGGAATGTCTGTGGCGATCTTCGGAAGTATATTAAACCTCCACACCGCCTTCAAGACCGTGGATCCGGAAAAGATCAAACTGATCTACACCCTGCACGGAAACCGTTTTCACGCTCTTACAAAGGCTGTCATTCCAAGTTCCATCCCTGCTGTCATCAGCACCATGAAGGTTAACATCGGCCTTTGTCTGGTAGGAGTGATCATCGGCGAGTTTCTGGCTGCCAGAGAGGGGCTTGGTTATCTGATCATATATGCCAGCCAGACCTTCAAGCTTGATTGGCTTCTCATGTCTATCGTGCTTTTGTGTATCATGGCAATGGGGTTGTATTCGCTGATCAATCTTCTGGAAAGATGGTATCGAAAGCGGGTATGACTTTGTCGCAAAAAAGCAGCCGTGCTTTTGTACCGGCTGCCCTACATACTTTATTTACTACAGCTCATTAAGCTGCTCCATAATTTTCTGCATCCCCTCTTCACTGAAATCATAATGGAAGGTCTTTTTCTCTTCCTTCGTCGCATCATAACAGAAAGGTCCCTCCCAGACAGTAAGAAGAAATTCTTCTTTCTTTTCTTCGTTCTCTTTCTTCTCTATCCGGTAATTCATCTTTCCCCGGCTTCCATTGAAAACAGATTTTTTGTAAAATGCAAGAGGAAACAGCATTTCTCTTGAAATGGTCATTATGATTCCTTCACCTTTTCCTTTATAATTATAATTCAAATACTTCCATATCATCCGGCACATACAGATTACCGTGATAGTACTCTTTTCCTTCTTCTGTATAAAGCTCTTTGCGCCTTGCGATATTCTTATCCTCGGTATGATAGAGGAGCAAATTCGGGATTTTCAGCTCTTCTGCTGTCTGGCACGCCTCTTTTACCGTACTGTGATGTTTTTCGTAAGGGCCAAATTCATCCGCCTCGCTGTACAGGCAGAACGCCTCATGCATCAGCCAGTCACTGTCCTTTGCGAACTCATAATCCTTCTCATTATACGGCTCGTCCCCTGCACAGGTAAATTTTACATTTCCCGGAAGCATCATGGTAAAGCCGTACTGTTTTGCTTTTGTGGAATAAATATCAAAGAAAGTTACCGGACAGTCCAGAATTTCTCTTGTCTCCCCATGAGCCACCGGAGTAAGGAGGATTCTCTCTCCGATATGCTTTGTTACTTTTTTCTGTATAGTCAGATCAGTGATCGTCCTGATGACCGGAATCAGATCTTCATGGCAATAGATATTCAAATTTCCCTCATATTTGCCTTTATTCATATTCTGCCCGATCATCCGTACAAGCCAGATCAGCCCCAGAAGATGATCAATATGTTCATGAGTAATGAAAATATCGTGGATCTGGGACAGCGGTATTCCTGCGTCTTTCAAACGCTTCAGGATCTGATTTCCGCCCCCTGCATCTACCAAAAAGTGTCTGTCTCCATCTGAAAATGCAAAGCATGTATTGTAGCATTCCGTAACAGCTGCATTTCCGGTTCCTAAAATTGTAAGCTTCATCTTTTAATTTTCCTTTCCTGTTTCACATTTCTCATAAAATTTAATCAGGGCCTGTGTACCGTCCTCCTCACAGCCTGCTTCTGCAAGCGTTTCATAATTGTCCAGCACCCTTTCCAGTACATTCAGATCCAGCTCTTCGCTCTTCGCCTCGCTGGCAGCCAGCTTCATATCCTTGATAAAATGCTTGATAAAAAATCCCGGAGCAAAATCCCCTTTTAATATCCTGGGGGCAAGGGTATCAAGCTGACGGCTTCCCGCCGCTCCCGTTGCCACCGAATCAAGGAGAGTCTGAAGATCAAGACCCTTGGCCTTTGCATAGCTTAACGCTTCGCAGAGTCCGGATATGGTTCCTGCTATCATGATCTGATTCGCAAGTTTTGTATTTTGTCCTGCTCCTGCCGCTCCTTCATAATTGATATTGTTTCCCATTGCTTCAAACAACGGCAGACAGGACTCGTAATCTTCCTTCGCTCCTCCCACCAGTATGGAAAGAGTTCCTGCTTTTGCCCCTGTGTCTCCTCCCGTCACCGGAGCGTCCAGCGCATGAAGTCCTCTCTCTTTGGCCTCTCTGTCAATCTTTTCTGCGATCTTCGGACTGGAAGTTGTCATATCAATGACATAGGTTCCCTGTTTCGCATTCTGCAGAATACCATTTTCTCCAAAATAAACTTCCTCCACATCTTTCGGATAACCTACGATCGTAATCACTGCATCTGCATCTTTCACACACTCCGGGATCGTCTCGTAAAATACAGCTCCCTCCTGCTCCAGATCAGACACCTTGCTTCTGGTCCTTGCATAAATATTAAGTTCATATCCTTTTTTCATCACGTTTCTGGCCATGGATTTTCCCATGATCCCTAATCCGATAAATGCTATCTTTTTCATTGCCCTGTCTCCTTTTCCTTTCTGCTTTACGCTATCTATCATACTACCAATCCTGTTCTTTCCGCCATACTTCTTCCTTATTTTTTTATTAAACTTATTGACTTTTCCTCTTAGAAAAGTTCATACTGAGCTTAAATAAATAAGAAAGTGAGTGAGTGCCGATGGACATTAAAGTAGCGGAAGATGTTTCAGCAGAGTATCTGTCAATTGTCAATGATATTCTTAAGGATGCGGATTTCCGAAAACTTGCCCTCTATATCCAGCATTTAAGGACGACCAGGCTGATCCACAGTCTGAATGTTTCTTATCTTTCCTGGAAAATTGCCAAAAAGCTGGGCTGTGATGAAAGAGCCGCTGCCCGCGCCGGACTTCTCCACGATTTCTTTCTCTACAAATTCAGTGACCCGAAGCCGGTAAAGGAACTGCAGGCCTTTTATCATCCGAAAGTAGCCGCAAAAAATAGCACTGAGCATTTTGACATATCCGAAAAAGAACGTCTGGCAATTCTTTCACATATGTTTCCGCTGGGACCTCTTCCCACAAGCCAGGAAGCCTGGATCATTACTTGCGCCGACAAGCTCTGCGCTGCAATGGAACTGTGTTGTCTTTCCATTGCATTTGCAAAACAGGGACGCGTCATAGTGATTCCGGCATAATAAGTTGAGAGGAAATGAAATTTCCTGCCAAACAAGTAAAAAGAGACACTTCCTGATATCAGAGAGTGTCTCTTTCCATAAGAAGCCGGAAATCAGACTTGAGCCGACACCTCTTCATTACACGTGAAGGCTCTACCAACGGAGCTATGTTGACTTAATGGAAAATAAATCACTATCATTTACGCTTGCTATAGTATAGCTATATCTTACTTATTTGTCAAACAGTTTAATACCTCTTTAAAAATCTATTGACAAACGCTCAACACACAGCTATACTGGAATGCGTACTGGTTTGAAAATAACATTCACAGTTTGCTGGAATAGCTCAGTCGGTAGAGCACTTCACTCGTAATGAAGGGGTCGTCGG